>ENA-OWOE01000014-OWOE01000014.1-gut-metagenome-genome-assembly--contig:-NODE-14-length-218447-cov-8.250822_pt1 | contig 218447 bp, 176 predicted proteins | sample MGYA00248254_ERZ651788 | MGnify/ENA primary metagenome ERZ651788 (study PRJEB26908, sample SAMEA4031709) | gut metagenome | biome: gut; feature: normal infant; material: stool | place: China | collected... | reverse complement strand
TCCAATACTTGTACTACTTGTTGAATTATGTAAATCTATCAAAGAACTCTTCTGTCGCTTTCGTTTTGCGAACGTGGCTGCAAAGATAAGGACTTTTATTTTAAACTTCCAAATTATTCCGGAACTTTTTTTTCTAAAAGTTTGTTTCATCATTTTGTACCGGCGTTCTCTCTCGAATGCGGGTGCAAAAGTAGTGTTATAAAACATAACCTCCAAACTTTTTCGGAATTTTTTTTGCAATATTTTTTTCATGAGGGGGATTGCGTACATTGAAATAATACGTGACGCTCTTTTTTAACTTACGAGTCACCACGTGTACCGAAAACAGGGCTCTCACGAGTGCTTTTACACGTATAAAAACGATAAACAGGTCCTGGCGACGAGAGGAAATCACACGGGAAAAACGGCTTTCTGCTCATGGAATCACGAGAAAATCGCTCTGTACACGTGCTTTTGGGCCACGTACAATGTGAGTTTAGGCCGATTATATCGCCCCAAAGACTAAAAAAGGGCTAAGAGAACAGTATTACATAAACAACTGTCTATCTATACTTTAAGACATCAAGAAAATCTTCCAAAAAAATCACAGGGCGCATTAGGGCGCATCTTTACGTGTTCGCAAAAACATTTTACAAAAAAAAAATATATTACTCCATCTATATATAAGTAAGACGCTAATTTTTTTATAATATAAAAGTTTTACAAACCTCGCAAAGATGCGCCCTTTGCGCCCTGAACCATCCCCTACCAACTTATCAGGGATACAAAAAAAGCCTATGGGACACGGCCGTAAAGTCATTGAGATAACACCTCTATCCCATTGACTTTACCACCGTTTCCCATTGAGATACTATCGTAAACCCGACACTTCAAGAAGGGATAATCATTCCCCAGATAGGCGTCTTGACCATGAACACGAATAGTTCGCTCGCAACTGAACTGAACCGCACCATCGTCCCGTTAATCGCTACCCGTCCCATGATAGGGACAAATCCGTTCTTCTCCTTGCTGCCGTTCACATAAATTTGACTTCTCCCAATATCCACAATTTGCCCCTACCTTCTTCATATTCAATTTTAATTGCGCCAATCTGGGCTTTTTATAAGGTTATTACGGAGATTTTTCGTAAATTTGTAGAAATAAGACAGCCAATAATATTTATAAAAATATGCGAGAAAAACTCTCCTATCCTGTTAGGATCATCATATCCTTACTATCCATTTTTCTCTGGAGCTTTCCGGCAGAAGGGCAGGATAGTGAAAGCTTAAAAAAGCAATTAGATCAAAAGCTAAACTCTTTCGCAAGGCAATATGTGTCTTCACGCACCATTAAGATTGACTCCATCCTCATACAGAAGAAGAAAGTCACGCTTTTCGCCAATGAAGCTTTGGAGGACATCCCTTTTCGGGAATACAACGTTTCTGAGCTTTACGCAAGTATAGCTCCCCTATTCCCCAATGCCTCCAAGATCGTCATCTTGACCCGAGATACAGACATTGAGAGCTTGATTCCCGAATACGACAGAAAAGGACGTCCCAACAAAAAGAGGCTATACTCCATTAAAGAGAGTAAATACCCGCTAACCCGTAGCCTATCCACCCCTCATGAGATAAAAAACGGATTACAAAACCGTCATATCGCCCTTTGGCAAAGCCATGGTTTATATTACGCCCAGACCGCCCATCGCTGGGAATGGCAACGGGCTCGCATGTTCGGCACCGTGGAGGACTTATTTACGCAGAGTTTTGTTCTTCCTTATCTGACCCCGATGCTTGAAAACGCAGGAGCGACTATTCTTATCCCCCGGGAAAGGGACACTCAAATACACGAAATCATTATCGACAATGATCGCTCTACTCCGGGATCCGAGTATAAGGAATTGGATGGAGAGAAAGCTTGGTCGGATGGGGAGAAAGCCGGATTTGGGCATATTCAAGCTACTTATACGAATGGGGAGAACCCTTTTACGCAAGGTACCTATCGGCAGACGGTCACACAGAGGAAAGGAAAAGAAAGTCTCATCGAGTGGATTCCCGAAATTCCGGAATCGGGGAATTACGCGGTCTATGCCTCCTATCAATCTTTTCCGAACAGCACAGAGCAGGCACTGTATACCATCCATCATGCCGGAGGGGAAACCACAATCGCCGTCAATCAAACAATGGGGGGTGGGACTTGGATCTATCTGGGAAACTTCAAATTCACGGCACATGAACAAGCCCATGAGAGAATCGTATTAACGAATCAAAGCAATAAATCGGGAAAGATTATCACGGCAGACGCAATCAAGATCGGTGGCGGCATGGGGAACATCGCACGTAGCCCGCTAGAAAGTCCCTATCCGATAGAAGCAGAGACAAGTGGGTATCCACGGTTTACCGAGGCGGCCCGATATTGGCTACAATGGGCGGGAATACCGGATAGTATCTATTCGAAAAGCGCTTTCCGCAATGATTATCAAGACGACATTTACGCACGTCCCCAATGGGTTAATTATTTAAAAGAACAGACCCATATCCCTATCGACATGGCCTTCGCATTCCATTCCGACGCAGGAACCACCCCGGATGACTCAATTATAGGGACACTCGGCATCTATATGTCTAAAAGCAACGACGGAATCTACACCAACCGGAAAAGCCGGGAGATCGCCAGAGACCTAACCGACATGATCCAAACACAGATCCTGTCCGATGTCCGTAAGGTTTACAATCCTCAATGGAGCCGCCGGGGCATGTGGAATCAATCTTATATAGAGGCACGTATTCCCGATGTCCCAACGATGCTATTAGAATTACTATCCCATCAAAACTTCGCCGATATGCGTTACGGGTTAGACCCACGCTTCCGTTTCCTTATCTGTAGGGCGATCTATAAAGGGATGCTCCGTTATATCTGTTTCCAGAATAAACAGGAGCCTATCGTACAACCGCTCCCACCCGATCGTCTGTATACGGAGCTCGTAGAAACGAATAAAGTGAGAATCGGCTGGAAAGCCGTACAGGATACTCTTGAGGAGAGTGCCTCACCAACCGCCTATATCCTTTATAGTCGAAAAGACAGCGGTGGATTCGATAACGGGACGCTCGTAAAAGGAGAAGAAATCATTCTTCCAATTGAGGCGGGTATTATCCATAGTTATAAGGTAGCTGCCGTAAATAAGGGAGGCATCAGTTTCCCTTCCGAGATCGTAAGTGTTTACCGGTCTCCTAAAGGTGAAAAGGATAAGACGGTATTAATCGTCAATGGATTCGACAGGATCAGCGGTCCAGCCAGTTTCGAGAGTGCGGCGGATAGTTTAGCCGGCTTTCTTTATGCCGTCGACCGGGGAGTGCCTTATCTGAATGATATCGCATTTATCGGGGATCAATTCGAATTCCGCCGTACCGCCACATGGAACAGCAATGATAATAACGGGCATGGGGATAGTTACAACAATTACGCAGGCCAAGTCATAGCGGGCAATACCTTCGATTATCCTTTCATACATGGGCAGGCCATGGCCGGGACCGGTTATTCCTTTGTTTCATGTAGCCATAAATCTTTGGCCGAGGGAGTCGTAAAGCCGGATACGTATCCGATTATTGACTTGATTTTAGGAAAACAGCGCCAACCGGTTATCACTCCCGTTTTACAGGATACGCTTCGCAGTTACCTTGCCCAAGGCGGCAACTTGCTTGTAAGCGGGACGAATCTTTTCTCCGACAGCTGGGGCAACGCACAAGACCGTACGTTCGTCGAGGAGGTACTAAAAGGGAAGTTGGCTAGCCGTAATGCCAGCAAGGAGGGAATCGTAAACAGTTGCGCATCCCCTTACAGATATATAAACGGCAGATACACGTTCCGGACACGTCCGAACCCTATTTGCTACTCGATCGAGTCGGTAGACGGTGTACTTCCGGCGGATAAGCTCGCCCATACCATCTTGAGATATCCGGAGAACAATATCGGGGCGGGAATCGTTTATGAAGGGAAATATCGGACTTGTTCGCTCGGTTTCCCGTTTGAGGCACTTCAAACATCGTCGGAACGAAATCGACTCATGGAGTCCATCTTACGCTTTTTCTCCATTCAACAACAAAATAAAATACAGTATATACAATGAAACGAATCAATTGCTTTATCCCTTATGGAAAAATAGAGGCTACACGACAAACGGTAGCGCAATTGGCCGAGTCGTCCTTAGTGAGTCAGATCTATCTAATCACGGACGATCCCCACGCCAAGGCTATTTATCCCTGCAATTTAATCCGCACGGAGAATATATGGAGCACGAAGACCCTCCGGGAAATAGCCGGCTATGCCAGTGCCCATTATACGTTAATTTATACGAAGACTGAAGAGCTTCTATTAGGCATGTATGCCCTAGAGCGTTTTGTCGCCATCGCCGACGATACGAGATCCGGTATGGTTTACTCCGATTATTACGAGCAGAAGGAGGGCAAACTCAACCCCCATCCGGTGATCGATTACCAGAAAGGAAGTCTTAGGGATGATTTCAATTTCGGCTCCCTCCTACTTTATCGTTCTTCCACGCTACAAAACGCCATAGCCTCCATGGATACGGAATATACATTCGCCGGACTCTACGACTTGCGCCTGAAAGTCTCCCAAAACGCTCCGCTGACGCATATCAACGAATATCTATATACAGAAGTAGAGAATGATTTACGGAAATCCGGAGAGAAGATGTTCGACTATGTAGATCCCAAGAACCGCTCCGTACAGATCGAGATGGAAGCCGCCTGTACAGATCACTTAAAGATGATAGGCGGCTACTTGCCCCCTCATTTCAAGCCAGTCCGTTTTGACGAGCAGACATTTCAAACGGAAGCCTCCGTTATTATCCCTGTACGTAACCGTGTACGGACGATCGAGGACGCTATCCGTTCCGTACTGCGACAAGAGGCGTCCTTCCCTTTCAACCTAATCATTATCGATAATCATTCTACGGATGGCACCTCCGAGCGAATCCAAACGATCGCCGCCACGGACCCTCGTATTATCCATATCCAGCCGGAGCGTGACGACCTCGGCATCGGGGGTTGCTGGAATATAGGAATACACCATTCGGCTTGCGGCAAGTTCGCCATCCAATTGGATAGCGATGATGTATACAGTGACGAGCATACCCTGCGTAAGATCGTGGAAGCCTTCTACGAGCAGCGATGCGCCATGGTGGTCGGAACCTACCGAATGACCGATTTCGATATGCGAACCATCCCGCCCGGAATTATCGACCATAAAGAATGGACTCCCGAGAACGGCCGCAATAACGCCCTCCGCATCAACGGGCTTGGAGCACCCCGAGCCTTTTATACACCCTTGCTACGGAAACTAAACCTCCCGAACACCAGTTACGGAGAAGATTACGCCCTCGGCCTGCGCATCAGCCGCGAGTACCCGATCGGGCGGATCTACGACGTGCTGTACCTTTGCCGCCGTTGGGAAGATAACTCCGACGCCTCATTGGATGTCGTGAAAATGAACAACCATAATATATATAAGGATAAAATCAGGACTTGGGAACTCGAGGCCCGCTTAAACATGGAAAGACAATGAAACCAAACAACTGGGTCAGCTCATCGCAAGCGACCGAATTACTGTCCAAGCAACTCGTGACATGGCCATTGGCCGAGAAGAACTATAAGGCACTGGAGGCCGTGCAAGTAAAATCCTTCGATATGGGAGGGTTCTCGATACGTGCGCAATTCAATCCCGCCCGTATTGTTTCCACCGGGGCCAAGGTAGATGCCCGATCCCTAAAAGAACGCAAGTGCTTCCTATGTCCCGAGAACCTGCCGGTGGAACAGGAGCGACTGCCTTTCGGCTTTCGCCATCTGGTATTGTGTAACCCCTACCCGATCTTCCCCCAGCATTTTACGATCCCTACCCGGAAACATACTCCGCAACTGATATTGCCGCAATGGAATGACTTCTTGGAACTGACTAGGAGACTCGCTCCCTTCACCGTCTTCTACAATGGACCCCGTAGCGGAGCCTCGGCACCGGATCATGCCCACTTCCAAGCAGTGACACGAGGCATCATGCCGCTGGATGAAGAGGTAACCCAATTTATACGACAATCGTATGCGAGTGTATACGACAACCGTATATACCCACTCACCGGCAACCTCCGCCCCGGCCTCGTCATCCAAGCCGCCACCGAAGAAGCCGCCACCCGGCTCTTCAAAAAGATCTACGCCGCTTTGCCGATACTTCCCGGTGAGCCCGAGCCGATGATGAATATCTTCGGCTCCTATTACGATAATAATTGGGTAATCACGGTAATCCCTCGTAAACGCCACCGCCCATGGCAATACGAGGCTGAGGGGAACGACCATCTCCTGTCCAGCCCGGGAGCTGCCGATATCGGAGGTCTTTTCATCACCCCTTTAGAAAAGGATTTCAAAAAGATCAACCCGGAGCTTCTGCGAGATGTTTACCAACAAGTATGCCTCAGCGACCGGGACGTAGAGGAAATTTTCGTACATTTGTCATCTAATTAGTTTTCAATAGATATGAAACAATTCTTTAAAATGATGTTTGCCTCAACGCTAGGCGTTATGTTGGCAATGGGAATAATCCTGACGGTATTGATATCCATGACTATAGGATATATCGCCACCGTAGGTAGCACACCTGATTACACCCCCAAAAGCAATACGGTATTCAAGATCAAGCTAGACGGGACGCTAGCGGATAACCCGGCGGAGAATCCATTCTCCGCCTTGATGGGCGACAAGGAAAACATGCTGTCACTGAAGGACCTGCTCGAGACGATCCGGATAGCGAAACAGAATGACAAGATCGCGGGGATTTATATCGAATCGGGGCTTCTCTCCTCGGGTAGCGCTAGTTTGGAAGCAATCCGCCGATCGTTAATAGATTTCAAGGAAAGCGGCAAGTTCGTGGTAGCTTACGCCGATAATTTCACGCAAGGGAATTACTTCCTTTGTTCCGTAGCCGATAAGGTATTCTTGAATCCGCAAGGCATCCTTGAATTGACGGGACTCGCCTCGCAAACCCTATTCTACAAAGGACTGATGGATAAGGTAGGTATCGAGATGCAGATTTTTAAGGTAGGTACCTACAAAGGTGCCGTGGAGCCTTTTATGCTGGATAAGCTGAGCGAGGCGAACCGGGAGCAAATCCAATCGTATATCTCCACCATCTGGGATAATATAGCCGAAGGCATCGCCGAATCACGCGGCATCAGCGTGAACGATATCAACCATTACGCCAATGAGGGGCTTTTCTTCGCGGACCCTGTGAAAACGGTAGAATGTGGCTTTATAGACGAATTGAAGTATAAGCCGGAGGTAGAAGCATACGTCAAAGAGCTAGCCGGACAAAATGGAGAGAAACTGAGATCGGCCAACTTAGCTCAAATGAAAACCCTCAAGGCCTCACCCACCAAAAACGCCCCGGAGATAGCCGTACTTTACGCCGAAGGCGAGATTAAGGCGCAAACACCCGGCAACTTTTACGATATCGAACAAAGTATCACGGAGAAAATGGCCGATGAGCTTATCAAGCTAAAAAACAATGATGACGTGAAAGCCGTGGTATTCCGTGTGAATTCCCCGGGAGGTAGCGCTTATATATCCGAGCAGATATGGCGTCAAGTTGTCGAGTTGAAAAAGGTGAAACCTGTGGTCGTTTCCATGGGCAACGTAGCTGCCTCGGGAGGCTACTATATCTCATGCGCCGCTAATAAGATCATCGCCGAACCGAATACGTTGACCGGCTCCATCGGTATCTTCGGCATGTTCCCGAACGCCTCCGGATTATTCGGGAAACTAGCGTTGACCACGGACATCGTAAAGACGAACACGTTCTCGGACTTAGGAGACCTCTCCCGTCCCATGACCGAGAGTGAGAAAGCACTGATACAGGGATACGTGGAAAGAGGCTACCAAACGTTCCTTTCCCGCTGCGCCGAAGGTAGAGGTATGACTACCGAAGCGGTCAACGCTATCGGACAAGGACGGGTCTGGACGGGTGAGCAAGCGAAAGAAAGAGGTTTAGTCGATGAGCTGGGCGGTATTGAATTAGCTATAAGCACAGCGGCGGGGTTGGCTGATCTGGATCAGTATAGCGTAACTACCGTCAGCGGTTCCAAGAATTTCTTGGACGAGTTCTTGGAAAGCCAGCTCGGAGAGGTGAAACTCTCTATCATCAAAAATGTATTGGGCAATGAGTTCGAGTACTTCAAGACGTTGAATAATATCAAGACGAATTGCGGAATCCAAGCTCGTATGCCTTACGATATGAAACCGTTATAATAACTGGACCATGCTGACAGATCATACGATTAAGTTCAATAAACTCCTCACTCCATTCTCTTTCCTTTATGGAATCGGGGTGAGATTCAGGAATCAGCTGTTCGACTGGAAAGTCCTTCGGACAGAGCGGTATGATCTGCCTATTATTTGCGTGGGGAACCTGACTGTCGGGGGGACCGGAAAAACTCCTCATACGGAATACATCATCCGTTTGATAAAAGACCGATACCGGGTAGCTGTACTCAGCCGTGGCTATAAACGGAAAACCTCCGGTTTCTTGTTGGCCGATCAGCGAAGTACCAGCAAGGATATCGGTGACGAGCCGTACCAAATGAAACGTAAGTTTCCAGATATTCTCGTTGCCGTAGACGCTGATCGCCGCAGGGGTATCCGCAATCTATTGGCTCTGCCAGAGAATAAGCGCCCGGAAGTGATCGTGCTGGACGATGCCTTTCAACATCGATACGTCGCCCCCACGCTGAACATCCTTTTAACCGATTGCCACCGTCTTTATACGCAAGATAAGCTCTTGCCCGCAGGCCGTTTAAGGGAACCTATGGATGGCGCTCGACGTGCGGACGTGATCATTGTCACGAAATGTGAGTCATGTATACAACCTATAGACTTCCGGATCATAGAGGAGGATATACATCTCTCAGCTTATCAAGAGCTCTATTTCAGCCGTATTCTTTACGGGGAGCTGGAACCCGTCTTTTCCGGTAAAGCCCCCAAACGCACATTAAAAGGGCTGGCCTCTACTACAGAGGTTTTATTGGTATCCGGTATCGCATCCCCGGCACCTCTCGAAAAAGAGATCCATAAATATACGGAGCATGTCACCTCATTGATCTTTCCGGATCATCACGCCTTCGATCGGCATGACATCCAGAAAATACAAACGGCCTTCAAGCGGTTGACTTCTACAAGTAAATTGATAATCATCACGGAGAAAGATGCCGCCCGACTCCGTGACCTTCCTTCGCTTCCCATGGAATGGTTTTCTCATTTATATTGTTTGCCTATTACGGTGGGTTTCTGTATGGACCGGGAAAAACAATTTCAAGAATTAATAGTTAAACATATTGATACAAGAATAAAGAATCATCCTATATTACGTTAACAATCTTATGAGCAATAGAACAGAAATATCGACTTTGGGAGAGTTCGGGTTAATCCGTCATCTCACCGATAAAATAGAACTTAAAAATCCGAGTACGTTGAAAGGTGTTGGTGACGACGCAGCCGTACTAGATTACACAGACAAGCAAGTATTGGTTACGACAGACCTTTTGCTGGAAGGTATTCATTTCGATTTGATGTATGTGCCGTTGAAACATCTCGGCTATAAATCCGCAGTCGTAAACTTCTCCGATATTTACGCCATGAACGGCCGCCCGAAACAGATTACGGTATCATTGGGTATTTCCAAACGTTTCTGTGTAGAAGATCTCGAAGAATTCTACGAGGGCATTAAACTCGCTTGTGATATCTATGACGTAGATCTCGTTGGTGGCGACACTTCCGCCTCACGCACAGGGTTAGCGATCAGCATCACTTGCCTAGGCGAGGGAGAGAAAGGTAAAGTTGTCTATCGAAACGGAGCCAAGGAGACCGATCTTATTTGCGTGTCCGGCGATTTAGGGGCCGCCTACATGGGTCTCCAATTACTGGAACGGGAGAAAAGCATATTTAATGGGGAGAAAGATTTCACGCCCGATTTCTCTGGTAAAGAATATTTGTTGGAACGCCAATTAAAACCGGAAGCCCGCAAAGACATTGTCGAGGTTCTTGACCAAGCAGGAATCGTTCCTACCTCCATGATGGATATCTCCGACGGCCTCTCTTCGGAGTTGCTTCATATATCTAAAGAAAGTAATGTAGGTTGCCGAGTTTACGAAGATCGTATTCCTATCGATTACCAAACCGCAGCCATGGCAGAGCAGTTTAACATGAATCTGATAACCGCGGCATTGAATGGAGGTGAGGATTATGAACTCTTATTCACTGTTCCTTTAGCAGATCATGATAAGGTGTCGGAAATGAAAGGTATTAAGGTGATCGGTCATATAACAAAGCCAGAGTTAGGCAATTATCTTGTCGGTCGTGACGGAGGTGAAGTCGAGCTTAAGGCGCAAGGTTGGAACTCACTAAACTAAAAAGAAATATCCGCTCTGAATTCACGAATGCAAAGCGGTCCATCTCATTTTTATTGGGGGACGGACCGTTTTCCTATTATTTCACTTCAATGGATCCTAAATAATTATAGAAGAGTTCAAAATCACTTATCTTCAAGAAAGGTAAGTGATAAACATCCATCTTTATAATTTGAGCCTCTATAGCCATTTTCCCATACAAATCAGCCAAAGACATACTCTTTATATCACCGTTATGATAGACCTTATTCTTTTTCTCGGGAAGCTGTACCTTCTTATCCAAGAAACGGATATAAGTATAAGAGGTAGCCAGCGGCTTATTATAGGTAGGCACTTTTCCGACTTTCCTCATATCATAAAACCCTTTCGCACGAGCCGTCTCACAAGAGACATTCATGAACTCTGGTATATTCACAAATCGAAAGACACAATCATCCCATTTACAAAAGCCAATCTTAGCCAACGCATCCGGCTGGTCTGTCTTAATTTGTGGGCACCACAACCCTTTTAATGGAAAGATCTGCTTATCCATATCATATTGTAACATCTCCGACTGACTCTCAATACGAAACACCTTACTAAAATCAACGTCCCCTAACGCCTTTTCCAATTTAGCGGCATATTCTTTCTTAAGATCCGCCATAGTAAATGGATCCGCTTGATTTTTCTCTACCAGATTCTTGTCACAATGAGCCATATACCTTACTATCACATCGTCATCAACTGTCACATTATTTAATTTAAGCGCATAAACAAATAAGAGATCGGACGTTAAATCGACCACACCCTCAACTTCGCTTTTAAAATATTCCGAAACAATATTCCCTTGACTAAGCGCATCATTAATATTTATACAAAGACGCCGTCCATCCAGCTCTACCACGACAAGAGGATGCGTTTCTACCTCAGAATAAACGCCCATACTCTCAAAGAGTTTCTTATCGTAATCCGGAATATCAACGATCACCGCCTCTTGACTAGCTAGATTCTCTTTTGGCATCGTAGATATCTTCCCATCCTTTGTTAACGTCCTAACAAACAAATATCCGGAAACCTTAGGGACACCAAACATAATCTTATCCCCTTTTTTATACACTTTCCCATCACAGGCAGACACCGCATCACGAGTTCCTATCCCAGCAGCAAATGCCAAACATACCCAACTTAAAACAATACTCCAAATTACTTTCTTCATATCTATAGCTTATTAATCATTCTCTACCCGCTTCCAAAAATAAGTAAAAATCCATATTTATCTACACGCTCCCCCTATTTACCCTGCTTATAGCAGCTAATTCCACCTCTACCCTCAAATATTTTCAAAAAATCCACCGCCACCTATTGCATATATCAAAAAAGTCCGTATCTTTGCACCCGTAATCGAAACAACGATATACAAAACGACATGATGGTGCCATAGCTCAGTTGGTAGAGCAAAGGACTGAAAATCCTTGTGTCCCCGGTTCGATTCCTGGTGGCACCACTTAGAAGAAAAGCAAAAGACAGTAAAGTCCTGATTTCCAAACGAAATCGGGATTTTTTGTTTTCTGGCGGAACGCAAAAAACGGCAGAATATTACAGTTGCTGGTGTTCCAAAAGGTGGAACAAAAGAGGTAGAGCGCAAATCTCCACCGAACAAGTTTACTTCTCTCTGATTTGCAACATTTTGCGTATCAAGAAAGCGTGCATGGTTTCCTACTTTTGTACAACGAAAAACTGTAGGAACATGAAAAGAGACTCATTCAATGTGCTTTTCTTTATCAAGAAAGCCAAGTTGCTGAAAAACGGGGAAGCCTCCGTATGTATGCGTATCACCGTGAACGGTGCGCGAGTGGAAAACAATATCCGCAAAAGCATTGAACCAGCCTTGTGGAATCAGGCGAAGGAGTGCGCCAAAGGCAAGAGCCGCAAATCCTGCGACTTGAATGCTTATATCGAGGATGCAAGAATCAAACTCCACCAGACTTTCAAGGAACTGGAGGAACAAGGGCTGTTCATCACCGCTCGCCTATTACAAGAAAAGTTTTTCGGACAAGACCAAGCACCCGAAGTTGTCCGTACACTTATTCAAACTATCCAAGAACATAACGACCAATGCCGTGAACTTGTCGGAAAGGACTATGCCCTGATTACCGTCCGCCGTTATGAAAGTTGTAAGCGTTATCTTGCAGAACTTATCAAACAGAAATACGGCAAGGAGGATTTACCATTATCGGAAGTCAATGGAGAGCTGGTACGCTCTTTTGAATTCTATCTCAAAACAGAGAAGGAATGCCAGCAGAATACGGTTATCCGCTACATGAAGTGCTTGAAGAAGATAACCAATCTTGCGCTTGCTAACGAATGGATTACCAAAGACCCGTTCATCGGCATCAAGTTTCATGAGAAAGAGGTTATACGCGAGTTCTTGACAATGGACGAACTGCTCACTATCTATCACAAGGAGTTTCCGTTAGAGCGTATCACTATTGTCCGTGATGTCTTCATCTTTGCAGCCTTCACGGGGTTAGCTTTTATAGATGTGCAACAACTGGCACCGGAACATATCGTGGAGGATTCCAATGGCAATCTATGGATTCGCAAGCCTCGTCAAAAGACGAAGAACATGTGCAACATTCCTTTACTTGATATTCCATTGGAGATTCTCCGTAAATATGCGGAACATCCAGCTTGCCAAAAGAAAAACAGACTGCTGCCAGTCCCCTGCAATCAGAAGATGAACAGCTATCTGAAAGAAATCGCAGACTTATGTCTGATAAACAAGACCTTGACCACACATGTAGCCCGGCACTCGTATGCGACCTCTGTATGTCTCGCCAACGGTGTGAGCATAGAGAATGTGGCAAAAATGCTCGGCCATTCCAATATAAAAATGACGCAGCACTATGCACGTGTGTTGGATTCCTCCATTCTGCGCGATATGAATAATGTAAAGAACGTGATGTCTAAAGTAATGCGATAGATATGGATAGAGGAATAATATCAATCAGTGAAACAGGTGTAATCACCATACCGACTGCACCTATATGGATGACCAAGTTCGAGATAGCCGACCTGTTCGGGGTGTTCTCATGCGATGTCCGCAAGGCGATTCATACCATTTACAAGAGCAAAGAACTGAACGAATTTGACACGATGAAGTATCTCAAGCAACCGGATGGCATCAGTTATGACGTTTATGATATTGAAATGGTTATAGCCGTTGCATTCAGGATATGCAGTAAAGAGAGTGTCTTGTTCAGACGGTTTATAATAAATGAAATTAGCACCATTAAGAAAGCTACACCGATTATACTATTTGTTGCCAGCGTCAGAGGTAATAACCGATGGTATAGTTGAGGCTTATTCCATCAGCCACTCGTTCCCGATACACGGATGCAAAGGTAGCGTATGGCTTGATGGCAGCAGCAAGGTCAGGCGGCAGAGCCGTTTCGGGCAGAATCTTCCTCAAACGAGTTTGAGCGTATTCAGCCCGAAAACCTTGCCACTGCCTGCCATACGCTTGAAGAGCATCCGGCAACGGAAACAAGCGACTGATGGGAAATCAGAAGAAAGAAGAGAGGAGCGGCTTACAGACGAAGCAGGATTTTGATGCTCCGTCCGTAAGCCGTTCCTTTCTCTTTTTGCCGAAAGTCCGTTGCTGACGTAATCACTGGGCAGACGGCAAACTGCGCTCTTTCAAGAAAATCATGTGCCTGTCAGCCGATAGGCAGAGCGGTAGCCGTCAGCAAGCATCCTTTCGATGTCGGATTCACGGTAGAGGATTTTACCGCCTAACTGGATATAGGCTATGCGCCCTTCGTTTCGATAGTCCTGAAGTGTCCGGCGGCTCACTTTCAACCGTGCCGACACCTCCTTGTCGGTGAAGAAACGTTCACCGTTCAGTGTCGGGCGGTAATTGGCAGTCAAATGTTCGAAGCTGTCCAAAAGACGGTCGAGACTGCCCATGAAGTGGATTATCCACTCGTTGTCCTTGTTAATCAGTTCATTCATGTTATTTTGGATTTAGTGAGTATTGTTAGTTTACTTCGTTCATTTCATCAAGTTTATATAGTTCTTCCTTTGAACTTTGCTTCTTTGCGCCTGTCCTCCACAACGGAAACAATGCGTTGTACATCATCGGGACGGTAGTAGGTCTTGTGGTTTATCTGCGAGTAAGCCAGCGTCCCGTTGTCCCGAAGGGTCTGCAACGTGCGTGGGCTGATGTTGAGTATCCGGCACACGTCCTGATTGTCCATCCACTCGTCTATTGTCTTCTCTCCGTGCCGCTGACAGATGGCATCCATGCGACTGACGAAACGGTCGAACTTGGCGACCATCGCCTCAAAGGTCTTTCTTTCAATTGATACGATTTCCATATACATACTTTTTATTTTTACTGTTTCTTTTGCCGCAAAGGAATACATAATCTGTTATCCGGCAATGGATTTCCCGGAAGTGGAAGCATGTGGCACAGGTAGGTAGAGGTTGGCACAGATTGGGGCTATATTCTTAATTCCGGAAATCAGGAATGTGGCAAGAGAAAAAACAAGGACTTAATTCAAACCTGACTGTGATTGCACCTTTGTTCTTCCGGTTATTCATATCCGGCAAATCTGTGAAGTCCTCACCAATATCTCTATCACCATAAAGCAAAATCTCACAATATTGCCTAATCGAATCCAAGTTATTGACTGACTGTACTAAAACATCTTACTTTGCTTGCAACAATCGGTCAAGGCACAGACCAAGACCACAGTAATAACTTAATCAATCTGTTTTATGACAATGAAAAGAGAACCAAGTATCAGTGAGCAGCAGGCTCGTGAAATCGTGGAAAGAATGGGACGCAGGGAATCCCGCAGTGAGAAGTCTATGGACGATTTCTACCAGAACATCGGTCTGGATCCGGAACAGCTGGCACAACCCGGCAGGACCGTCATGAAAAAAGCGGAAACAGCTACGGTGGATGAACCGTTAGGCGGAACGCCCGAAGAAGTGGCAGTGCCACAGAAGCGTGTCAGCAGCAAGCAACGCAGGCTGTCGCTGGACGAGTACCGTACCGCTTACCTGCGAGTACCCAAGATAACCGACCGCAAGCCTGTGTTCGTCAGCGGTGAGGTGCGTGACCGGCTGGATGGGATTGTCCACCGTCTCGGTGGGCGTGGCATGAGCGCATCGGGACTTATTGAGAACCTCGCCCGTCTGCACCTTGAAGCCTACCGGGAGGACATCGAGCAGTGGCGCAAACTCTGAGTGGATTACGGTAGAACCGGTCAAGTCAGTGGATACACTCCATCGGCTTGACCGATATTCCAAATGAGTTATTATACTCACAAACCAATCCGACAGGCGGAGGATTCTTGTGTCTTCAAAGACACAGCAAGATATATTTTCAGTTACCCGAATAATTCTAAGTAACTGAAAACACCTTCACTGCCGTGGGCAGAATTATCCTCCGCAGTCGGATAATTTCGGGGTTCCTTAATCAAAGATTAAACAATGGACAAGCCATAAAATTAAAAGAATAAGAAGAATGAAAAAGAAGAGCAAGTACGGGAGAAATCCCAAATTGAACCCGAAGACGCACTGCGTGATGGTGCGCTTCGACGATGTGGAATGGAACAGGTTCCTGACGATGTACGAGGAATCGAACATGTATGCGAAAGCCGTCTTTCTCAAGGCGCATTTCTTCGGACAGAAGTTCAAGGTGCTGAAGGTGAACAAGACGCTGGTGGACTACTACACCAAACTGTCGGACTTCCACGCCCAGTTCCGTGCCATCGGTACGAACTACAATCAGGTCGTTAAAGAGTTGCGCATCCACTTTTCGGAGAAGAAGGCGATGGCGTTGCTCTACAAGTTGGAGAAACTTACCATCGACCTTGTGAAGTTGAGCCGGGAAATTGTGGAACTTTCAAGGGAAATGTATGCTAAATGGGAACAACAAAAAGGATAAATTCCATTGTACACCTAAAAAATACGGTAGATACACAACCCTGTGAAATAACGCGAAATACCGAGAATTTCATAGGGTCCGGCATATCATCATCGGGCGTTCGGAACTATATGCGAAAGATGAAAATCGGCCGAAAGGATTGAAAATATAATTCATATCATAGAAACGACTTTGTCATTATGCGCAGTCGTTTCTATGTTTCATTTACCTCTTTTTACTTCGTAACTAACACGAAATTGCTACTTTTGTAAAATGATTCAAGAGGAATTCGATTTTTACAGACCATGTAAGCTATTGCAACCTTATGTGAGATATTATTGGGTATTCAAAAGTAACCAGTTTTTGAATACCCTGACTTTTCCTATCGGTTGCCCTCAAATCATCTTCCATAAGCAAGCACCACTATATATTCCCGAATTGAATGCTGCACAAGACAAACTCACCATCAGCGGACAAGTTAATTTCTCGTCACACCTATATGCAGACGGCAATACAGAAATGATAGTGGTCGTGTTCCAGCCTCACGCCATGAGTATGTTTCTGAACATGCCGACATCGCTCTTTTACAATCAGGAAGTGTCCGGTTACAGCCTCGAAAACAAAAGTTTGAATGAACTGGCTACACGAATATTCGACTGTGAGAATAATTCTATTTGCATAAGCTACATAGAAAAATGGCTGTTGTCACAAATTGCCGATAATTTGGCTGATACCACATACAGAATTAAAAGGATAGATGCCGCCATACAGCGAATATATATCACTCCGCAAATCTCTGTGAACGAATTATCTTCTATTGCCTGCCTGAGCAAAAAGCAGTTCGAGCGGTTGTTTCATTCCTTTGTAGGCATCAATCCCAAAGAATATACCCGTATCGTCCGCTTCCAAAAAGCTTTGGCGCAGATGCAGCATCAAGCGGGCAAAGAACTCAACCAGGTGCAAATAGCATACGCCAGCGGTTATGCCGACCAGTCACACTTTATCCGGGATTTCAAGAAGTTCTGCGGATATACGCCCATGTCTTTGCTGAAAGTATCAAATCCATATTCCGATTTGTTCACCAATCCCGTGTAAATGTCCCGTTTGTTCTATCCGGGTTCAAACGCTTCTCCTACTTTTGCCGCCTGATTCATTAAATGAAAATAGCATTAAGTATGAAAGAAGTAAATCCCCAAGAAACCAGCCGGGCATACGCCTTTGAAATGTGGATGAACGCACCTATGCCGATGGTGACGTTCTTTAAGACCCTCGACGTGTCGCGCCTTGTGAAAATCAGCCGGAAATCGGGCATGAAGTTTAATATGTTGATGTGCTGGTGCATCGGCAAATCCGCAAGGGACGTGAAAGAATTTTATATGCTGCCCGTTGGCGGTAAACTGATGCAGTACGATACCATTGCAGTAAACACCATTGTCGCCAACAGAAAGGGCGAGGCAAGTTCGTGTGATGTTCCTTTCTGTGATGATTTATCTTTGTTTAACCAACACTATCTGCGACTTACCAAACAAGTGGCTGAAAGTTGCGTCAATCACGACTTGACGGAAAGCATGGTTATCGGAACTTCCGCATTGGCACAATATGAAATAGACGGGGCTGTCGGGATGTATAGCGGCATTTTTAATAATCCGTTTCTTATTTGGGGCAAATACAAACGCCGCCTGCTGAAAACGACGCTCACCGTTTCTTTCCAGTTCCACCACACGCAGATGGACGGGGCGCACGCTTCCCGCTTTTTGGACGGGATTCAGAAAGAAATTAATAAATTGAGAATATAAGTTCAGGGAAAAACGCTATCTTTGCAGAACTAACAGAAAAAGAAATAGTTGTTCAACAATATGAAATGGCAGTTGTGCATATAGCTACGCTCAACGAATAGCACTTCCAATTATTGCTATTCAGCAATAGACAGGCTTATGTTTTAAGTTTGCCTGTTATTGTTTTGTCATTATCCCTTACTATAAATCTATAAGATTGTCGTGCTGCTTAAAGCGGCAGGATGTATCGTATCATATTGGTTTGAACAAATGAATTATACCTATAAGAAAATCTGGCTCATCGCTTTTCCTGTAATGATGAGCATCCTTATCGAACAACTGATAAATATTACCGATGCTTTGTTTTTAGGGCATGTGGGTGACGTGGAACTGGGTGCATCTGCCCTTGCCGGAATATGGTTCTTGGCAATTTATATGCTCGGCTTCGGGTTCAGTTTGGGATTGCAAGTGGTAATTGCCCGCCGTAACGGAGAACAGCGGTATGCAGAAACGGGAAAAACGTTCTTTCAGGGATTGTTTTTCTTGCTAATACTGGCGGTACTCCTCTGTCTGCTATCCAAGATATTTTCTCCCGTTCTGTTGAAGCATCTGATAACTTCGGATGATGTTTATAATGCGGTTATCCGCTATTTGGATTGGCGTATTTGGGGATTGTTGTTCTCTTTCCCGTTCCTTGCCTTACGCTCGTTTTTGGTAGGCATTACACAGACAAAAGCTCTGAACATGGCAGCTTTCACTGCCGTACTGGTGAACATTCCGCTGAACTGGCTCCTGATATTCGGCTTCGACATGGGTATATCGGGGGCGGCTATCGCATCTTCATTTGCCGAAATGTGTTCGCTGGCTGTATTGGCTGCATATATGTTTCGGCACATTGATAAAAAAGCGTATGGCTTATACTGGCATATTGATATAACGGTATTGAAAGAGGTATTTTCTATCTCGGTATGGAGTATGCTCCAGTTCTTTACAAGTGTAGCCATTTGGTTTCTGTTCTTCGTGGCTATCGAACGTTTGGGAGAAACTGAATTGGCAGTATCAAACATTGTAAGAAGTGTTTCCGCACTGTTTTCCGTTATCGTCAATGCATTGGCAGGTGTCACCGGTTCTTTGGTGAGTAACCTGATTGGAGCAGGTGAAAAGAAACAAGTTTTTCCGCTTTGCCATAAGATTATCCGTTTAGGATATGCGATAGGCATTCCATTGATTGCTTTTGCGTTGTTCTTTCACCAGCCCATTATAGGGGCTTATACGGAAAATCCCGCTATCATACAGCTTGCATGGCCGCCTTTTCTTGTCATGCTATTGAATTACTTCTTTGCACTACCCGGTTACGTCTATCTGAATGCAGCAACAGGAACGGGAGCAACACGGACGGTATTCATTTTTCAGGTGACAACAACTATTGCTTATCTGTTCTGCTTATGGGGATTAGATTTTTGTCATGTTCCATTTGCGGCATATTGGGCAGTGGAATACTTATACGTAATGCTGCTTGGTACACAATCCGTCATTTATCTTAAATATAAACAATACTAAGAACTGAAAGTTATGATGAACAAGATATATCCCCGTAAAGGTGACACGCAAACCGTTTATTTGAATGCTGTCGTAAAAGACCCGTCTATCGAAATAGGCGACTATACCATTTACAATGATTTTGTTTCAGACCCGTGTCTGTTTGAGCAAAACAATGTGTTGTATCACTATCCGATTAACCACGAACGGCTGATAATCGGAAAGTTTTGTTCTATTGCCTGTGGAGCAAAATTTCTGTTCAACTGCGCCAATCATACCCTGAAATCACTATCGACTTACACGTTCCCGCTGTTTTATGAAGATTGGGAATTGGATAAGGCAAATGTGGCTTCCGCTTGGGACAACAAAGGTGACATCGTGATAGGCAATGACGTGTGGATAGGATATGAAGCCGTAATTATGGCTGGTGTCCATATCGGTGACGGAGCTATTATTGGAACAAGGGCGGTTGTGACGAAAGATGTGCCGCCCTATACCATTGTAGGTGGTATCCCCGCAAAGGAGATACGAAAGCGGTTCAATCATGATATAATAAATCGGATGCAGGCTTTGAAATGGTGGAATTGGCCGGTAGATAAGATACGGGAGCTTATGCCTTATCTGAAAGATGGACGTTGGGATAAATTATAGGCAATATGAAATCAATCAAGAATCTAATTTCGCTCGGATATTTGCTGATGGCACTATTGGTTATCGGCATAATGTATATTTGGCGTAAAGAATGGTACGAATTAGAGAAATTGGAAGTTCAGAATCGTCATATAGATACTTTTCGCCAAGAATCGCACGAAATATTTGTTCTTCTTATTGAACTTTCTTTATCAGGCGAGACTGTATTGGAATGGGAATATACAGATTTGGAACATTACCATATCCGGCGTATAGCAATCGACAGTATGCTATGCCGTTTCAAAGCTATCTATCCGGCAGAGCGCATAGACAGTGTACGCCATCTTCTTGAAGATAAGGAACGACAAATGCGTCAAATCGTGCAGGTACTTAAACAGCAACAAGCCATCAATGATAAGATCACTCATCAAGTACCTGTAATTGTACAGAAGAGTGCCCAAGAGCAACCTAAGAAACCGAAACGGAAAGGATTCTTGGGCATATTCGGCAAAAAAGAGGAAATTAAACCAACTGTTACCACCACGATGCTCCGTTCCCTTAACCGGAATATGATAGCCGAGCAACAGGAGCAAAGCCGCCGTCTATCGGAACACGCTGACAGCCTTGCTGCACGGAATGCAGAACTTAACAGACAATTACAAGGCTTGATTCGCCAAATAGACAGGAAAGTACAAGCAGACTTACAGAAACGAGAAGCGGAAATAGCCGCCATGCGGGAACGGTCATTCTTTCAGATTGGCGGCTTGACAGGATTCGTTTTATTGCTGTTGGTCATTTCTTATATCATCATCCATCGAAATGCCGTCCGCATCAAGCGATATAAACAGGAAACAACAGATTTAATCGGACAACTCCAAAAATCAGTTGAACAGAATGAGGCACTGATAGCCTCCCGCAAGAAAGCCGTGCATACCATCACCCATGAGCTGCGCACACCTTTAACCGCAATAATCGGTTATATTGCGTTGATGAAAAAAGGCAATGATGCGGATAAAAAAGAGCAATATGTCCGTAATATCCGGCAATCCTCCGACCGTATGCGTGAAATGCTCAACACCCTGCTGAGTTTCTTCCGTCTGGACAACGGCAAGGAGCAGCCGAACATTTCTCCTTGCCGGATTTCGGCAATCACGCATATTCTTGAAACGGAGTTTACGCCAATCGCCATGAACAAGGGGCTGGCTCTTACCATAACCAATCAAACGGGTACAGTCGTCCTGACCGATAAGGAACGTATCCTGCAAATCGGCAACAACCTGCTGTCAAACGCCATCAAGTTCACGGATAACGGTGGCGTTTCTCTGACAACGGACTACAATAATGGCGTCCTGAAACTTATCGTCGAAGATACGGGCACGGGAATGACCGAGAAGGAACAGCAACGGGTGTTCGTTGCGTTTGAGCGTCTGTCAAACGCCGCCGCAAAGGACGGCTTCGGACTGGGACTGTCCATCGTTCAGCGTATCGTATCAATACTCGGCGGCACGATACGGCTGGAGAGCGAGAAAGGCAAAGGCAGCCGTTTCACGGTGGAAATACCCATGCAGACAGCCGGGGAACTGCCGGAAAGGATAAATCAGACACGGATTCATCATGACCGTACATTCCATGATGTCATCGCCATCGACAATGACGAGGTTCTTCTCCTGATGCTTAAAGAAATGTATGCACAGGAAGGGATACACTGCGACACCTGCACCGATGCTGCGGAACTGATGGAAATGATACGCCGGAAAGAATACAGTCTGCTTCTGACGGATCTGAACATGCCGGAAATCAACGGTTTCGAGCTGTTGGAGCTGCTACGTACCTCCAACGTTGGCAATTCAAAGACTATCCCGGTAGTAGTGACAACCGCTTCGGGCAGTTGCAGCAAGGAGGAACTTATGGAACTTGGTTTCTCCGGTTGCCTGCTCAAACCGTTCTCCATATCGGAACTGATGGAAGTTTCAGATAACTATGCCATGAGTATGACACAGGATGAAATGCCGGACTTCTCCACCTTGTTATCCTACGGCAATGAATCCGTCATGCTGGAGAAACTGATAACGGAAACCGAAAAGGAAATGCAGTCGGTCAGGAATGCAGAACAACGGAAAGACCTTCAGGAAATGGACGCCCTGACACACCACCTGCGCAGCTCGTGGGAGATACTCCGTACCGACCAGCCATTAAGGAAACTTTATAAACTGCTTCATTGTGATGGCACGCCTGACGATAAAACAATTGGCAATGCCATAAAATCCGTACTGGATAAGGGTTCGGAAATCATCCGGCTGGCAAAAGAAGAAAGGAAAAAATATAATAATGGATAATACAAAAATCATCGTGGTGGAGGACAACATCGTGTATTGCGAGTTCGTCTGCAACCTGCTGGCACGCGAGGGATTCCGCACCGTGCAGGCTTTCCACCTCTCGACAGCAAAGAAATATCTGCAACAAGCCGCAAACGGGGACATAGTGGTTTCCGACCTGCGCCTGCCCGACGGCAACGGTATCGACCTTTTGCGCTGGATGCGCAAGGAGGGCAGGATGCAGCCCTTTGTCATCATGACCGACTATGCCGAAGTGCATACGGCGGTGGAAAGCATGAAACTTGGTTCGCTGGACTACATACCCAAGCAGCTTGTGGAGGACAAACTCGTTCCTCTGCTACGTACCATATTGAAAGAACGGCACACCGGACGAAACCGTATGCCCCTGTTCTCGCGTGACGGCTCGGCGTTCCAAGCCATCATGAAGCGGATAAGGCTGGTAGCCCCCACCGACATGAGCGTGCTGATATTCGGGGAGAACGGCACAGGCAAGGAGCATATTGCCCACCTTCTGCACGACAAGGGCAAGCGGGCAGGAAAGCCGTTTGTGGCTGTGGACTGCGGTTCGCTCACCAAAGAACTTGCGCCGTCGGCTTTCTTCGGACACGTCAGAGGTGCGTTCACGGGTGCGGACAGTGCCAAGAAGGGCTATTTTCACGAGGCGGAAGGCGGCACGCTTTTTTGGACGAGGTGGGCAACCTCGCACCGGAAACCCAGCAGATGCTACTCCGCGCCATACAGGAACGTCGGTTCCGTCCCGTTGGCGACAAGTCTGACCGTAGTTTCAATGTCCGCATTATCGCCGCCACCAACGAGGATCTGGAAAAGGCGGTCTGTGAAAAGCGTTTCCGGCAGGACCTGTTATACCGCCTGCATGACTTCGAGATAACCGTCCCGCCGTTGCGCGACTGTCAGGAGGACGTCATGCCGCTGGCTGAGTTCTTCCGTGAAACTGCGAACCGGGAACTGGAATGCGATGTCATCGGCTTTGACGGAGAAGCCCGCAAGACATTGCTGACCCATGCGTGGCCGGGCAATGTACGCGAGCTTCGTCAGAAAATCATGGGTGCGGTGTTGCAGGCACAGACGGGTCTTGTCACGAAAGAGCATCTGGAACTTGCCGTGACGAGGGCGACCTCACCTGTCAGCTTCGCCCTGCGCAGCGATGCGGAAGACAAGGAGCGTGTTTTACGCGCATTGAAGCAGGCGAACGGTAACCGTAAGGTTGCCGCCGAACTGCTCGGGATAGGACGTACGACGCTGTACAACAAACTGGAAGAATATGGATTGAAGTATAAATTTGAGCAACTATAGCCAGTAATTCACTGGATTTGTATGATTTTGATTATCAGAATTTGGTTAATTCTCAAAATAATATTATCTTCGTATTGAGCTGTTTGAAATGATTGGGAATCATGCAAAATGATGAAGACAGGTGGTTTCTAAACCATTACCTATATCTCTATTATTAGCTTGTAATTTATTGATATCAATCATACATTAGTTAGTGCAACAAATGTGAAACAGCAAAATGTAAACAAATATATTAAATCCAATTTTTTCAGAATTCTCTTGTTTTTTGGAAGAGGAACAATGCAAGTGTCACAAGACGTTTTTCGTTTTGTCCCATTACAAAACTTTACAGATGAATCTTATATTGATTGGAGCAAAAGTATTTCTGAGATAGATACACAACTCTATGCTAAATACAAACTATCAGATGAAGAGATTTCATTCATTGAATCAATGACAAAATAATATAATATCATTTTATCAAGAATAAAGCTATGATAGAGAATGTCATAATGCTAAATAGAAAGATTTACCCCTGCTCAGGTAACTGTAGCAGAGGCAAATTCCTAAAAAAAGGACTCCTCTCTCTTATTCATTACAAAATATAAAAATAGTAAATCACAATAGTATAATTTTAGCGTTCACTTTAAAGTGAACGCCATTTTTTAATCACCTTTTTTGTGATTGTGAGGTTTAAGAGATGGCGTATTGCCAGGAGTCTTCTTATTATCCCTTTGCCTTCTGTCTGGTTTACCTGTTGACACGGCAATTCTTTTAGGACCAGGTTTTATGCCCATAATCATTAAAATAAAGTGACGGCTCGGCTTTTTTACAATATTACTTGCATACTTTTAAACGAATTATTACTTTTGCAGCCTATTAATGTTATACTCATTACCTATAGCCATCGTTCTTCAGGGATAATAATTCGCCTTGTTGGTTATCGCTTTGCTATATAACGATAACAACATTAATTGTTTTGATGATTTGAAAGTTCTAGCAGGTTTGACATACCTGCCAAAACTTTCATCATTAAAAATTAAGCGTATTGGATTAGTCTCCAAGTTACCGCTTTACCACAGTAGGGAGGCATTGTGTTGCCTTTCGCAATAGGTGCCGTCGTTGTAGGAAAGCCATCAACTTTCCAAACACCACTTACTGGACATTTTTCTCCTGTTTTTGCTGTCATATTATATATGATTTAGTGAATATTTGTAGGCACCTGACCAGCCATACTTGGCCACTTATTTAAAGGATAAGTATCCTCCAAGTAGAACTTGGTATAAACATCTTCCAAGACTCCCCCCTTGGAAGATGTTTTCGTTTGCAAATATATGACTTTTTTCAATATCACAAACAGTTTACCGAAAAAAACTCAACTACAGGCAATATATTACCATATATCCAGCCTTTCGACCCTATTAATTACTGAATTTCTCTACAATAAACAACACAGAAAAACACAAAATAAGAAAAGACCTCCTGATAAATAAAAACGAGTTAATATGTTCCTTGCAGCCCGGTACTTATTGTTCCTACCCGGTTTTAGAGTAGAAAACCTTAAGGATGATAGCAAGAAACGCCTTTAGAACACCTAGATTGTAATAGACCGACTTGTGTAACAAACTTTAAATCAAATATTGTCCCCACTATACAAGCGTCAGTTTCCGAAAACAAATTACGGTTATCCCCAAAAGGGGGGGGCGTGATGCTCTGCGGAGAACACAAAAGATAGTGGATGAAGATAAGTACGTAGTTGACTTCGACCTCGAACGCTTCTTTGACATGGTAAGTCATAGTAAACTAATAAAAATACTCAGTCGCGGCGTAAAATATGGAAAGGTGTAATAAATCTGATACACAAATATCTGCGTAGTGACATAATAAACGAAGAATTGTTCGAAATGAGCACCCAAGAGAGTCCCCCAAGAGGTTCTTTAAGTCCTCTACTGGGGAATATCATACCAATGAACTGGATAGGAACCTGAAAGATGTGAACATCCTATTACTTATTAAGCAAACGCTGCGCTGATATTCAGTAAATCCAAACGTAGTGTCCAATGTGTAAAGGAGTCAATAACTCGGTTCATAGAAAGCAAACTCTTCCTTAAAGTGAACCGTAAAAAGATTGTTGTATCGTATGTAAGAAAAGTAGAGTTCTTGGAATATCCTTTTTATGTAATGAGGAGAGAATGCCTTCCGAGTATACATCTTTAATTAAGATGAAAGCCAAACTCAAAGAGTTACCAAGTCTGTAATGGGGTACGAAATTAGGAAGTAGAAGCTCATTATATAAGAGTATAGATTGAATATTATATCTTACATAGATAAAACGTCTCGGTATTGATGCAAACGAATGGTTAAGGCACTGGATATGTATATGCACTTGGAAATGCATGGAAGAAAGTCAAGGCAAAAGTTACGCTTCTAAAGAAACGCAGTGTTCTTGACTGGTAAGCACATCGGAGAGAAACACTCCCTTGGTTATTGGCATGCAACACACAGTCAATTGCTTCTAATGACAAGTTGCGTAGGATTAGTTTGTGGAACTAATTGACTACTACCTCAAAATAGAAATCGCTGTATACCGAACAGTGCGTACGAAAGATAGTTTTCGAAATCAGAAAACAAAAGTAGAAAAAAACATATCGAGAACTTGCTTCCAAACAGACCTTTAAGGTGTTATTAGTTTTTATTGATTACAAATTGATTTCGCTTTTTTGATTAACATATGGATTTACCGAATGACGATACCAAACTATCTCATAGCAATAGTTTTGTACATTCTCAACAGTTCTTCAAATAATGCTTCATCCATTTTGGGTAACTGCTCGTATACATTCATTTTGCTTACATAATGATGTAAACTAGAATTCTTATGCAGTAATGATAAATTAATAGATTGAACATGAGCAGAAGCAATGTCATCCTTTACCAAAAAACGGATAGAATCTCTTCTTATAATATCAAAATCCAATAAACTATAATCTTGAGTTGATATTATTAGTTGAGCATTTTGTGCCGCCCCTAAAAAAAATTTCAGTAGCTGATTCAACGTATTTCTTTGAACTCCACTACTATAATCATCTAAAATTATCGTTTTCTCTTTTCTAATAGCCTCATCTAATACAATTAAAAATCGAAGTATCTCCTTAGTGCCATCAGATTGTTCTGATAGCGGCAAACGCCCTCTTCTATTTCCTGTTTTTTTATCCAAACGATGAAACGTATTCACAATGTGTTTTTCCTCATCCATCCTAAACAGCATTCTTAACTCTGCTTCTTGTTTGTCTGACAATGACTTTAGTTTTTGCAATAACTCAGCAGGATACTCTACATCAATTTTCAATTTCTCATATGACATTATATTAGTATCTACAGATTTTAAAAACGAACAAATGACATTTTTTAATTGTTTGCTATTTTCTGTTTTATCATCAGGAAGTTCTTCATTTAAATCAACATCTTCTAAATTAACAATTTCAAAACCTTCCATAAAAAATAACAAATGTGAATTTAGCAACGCATGAGAAATATTCGTTTTAATAATAGTACTAAATACTGAATTATTTTTCAATAACGAACTGCTGATAATATAATTCTCATTATCACTAACTTGTATTTTATCTGTAAAGTCAACTTTTACGATGTCACTAACCTTATCATACCAACGATGAAATAGATTGATATTAGTTTTGGTTCGTAATTCATCTAAAATCTCCTCATATATAGCATATTTATCCCATTTAATACTATATAAATACCGTGAATCATTAATATGATATACTATCTCTATTTCAGATGGCTTGTTTAAACATTCTTCGTCAAAAGCAAATGGCCTATAACGTAAAGATTCATCTTTACGTTCACGAATTTGGGCAATAAGATACTGTAATGCATCAAATGCGCTCAGAATTTTACTCTTTCCAGCACCATTATTCCCTAATAAAAATACTAGTTTTAAGATATTTATCTTGTTTTGAGTCGTAAACCCACAAAAATTATTATCCAACATTCTATTACGCTCTTTTTTCGCCGTAAATAGAATTGTTGTACGCTCCTTAAAGCAATAAAAGTTTGTGACAGTTAATGATTCAATCATAAGATATACTTTTTTATATGTGCAAAGATAATCATTTTCGAGCAACCATGCAACACAAACAGAAAAAAACTCAAGAAAATATTCTTAAAAGGCTCTATATTGTATTTTTTCGGTTACTAATTTGCCAATTCGATTAAGTTTATTACTTTTGTGTTACGAAATCATCCGCTGTAATGATAAGCAAAACACAGCAAGTCACTGGTGGAGCAAACGGAGGAGATTACAGTTGAGTAGCTTTTGAAAATTAGTGATATTCAGCCACTTGGAAACAAATTACGATTCCTGGTGGCACCACTTTTAAGAAAAGAAAAACGATGTAAATCCCTGAATTTCAAACAAGTTCAGGGATTTTTCATTTCCAAGAATAGGCAAAATAAGTGGGATTGAAGCAGACGGCACGTCCTTATTCGGGGGACGGTTTTAGAAAGCCTAAAATGTTACACAACACAAGTGCTACTTCGTTTTTTTACAGCACGTTGATCTATTTTACATAACCAGGTTCTCGGTTCGATTTCCTAATTTTGTATCATTAAAAATTGAGCCGTATGGAAAGAGAAATATTCAGCGTGTTGTTCTTCATCAAGCGTAGTAAACCGTTAAAAACGGGAAAGTACCTTTGCGTGTGAAATTCTATCAGATTTACCAAGACTTGGAATTGGAGGAAAAGATTGTCTCCGCACGTGCCATAGTAAACCGCTATCAGGAAAAGGACGAAACTTTCAAAACATTATACAATGTGTTCAAGGAGTATAACGACAACTTGGAAACTCCAATGAAACAGATCCCCAATATCCAACTTAAATTGACCCCCGATTTATTTTTCCTAAAATACAAAAAAATATCACATAATCAGTTTATTAGTTTTCGATTTGTGCTGGGTTTATAATTTTTATTTACTGCCAATATAATCATTCATTTCTTCCCGCAAATTTTGCGTATGGACTCTCCGTGCAGCTCAATTCTTGCGGCTTGGTGAGTTATTCTGTCCATGACTACGCCGGCTATTGTCTTCTTGCCGATGACATCATACCTGTCTTTGACCGGCAATTGTGATGTAATCAGTGTTGATTTCTTACCATATCGGTCTTTGATGATGTCCATCAGATGCATTCTGCTTCCGTTGTCCAACGGCTGCAAGCCGAAATCATCCTGTATAAGCATATCCGTCCTTTCTATCTTTTTCAGCTCCTACAGGATGCTACCTTTTACCTTGGTGGCCTTCAACTGCCCTAAAAGTCTGGAAGTATTGGCATACAGCACTTTCAATCCTTTCTGGCAGACTCTGTATCCCAAGGCTGTGGTAATGTAGCTCTTTCCTGTACCGGAGCTTCCCATGACAAACAAGTCGCACGCCTCCTTGACAAATCTTGTTCATGCTGATTGATTTATTGGGAATACTATCTGTTTTGTCTATTTAATAGATTAATGTAGAATTATGAACTGATTCTGTAACTCTTTTAATGTTTTTTGGGGTGGGGCAATTTAAATTGGATTTTGGGGGACTCTTTAGATAGGATAATGGGGGGACAGTTTATACCAGATTTTCCACCTGTCAATACACAGAAGAATTTTCATTGTTTATTACCGAAAAATAGAAGCAGTCTCTACAAAAAAAGACTGCTTCTGCTTCATTTCTAAAACAAATCAAAAAACAAATATGCTCAACTATTAATCTTAATTTTCTTTTAAGAAACGGATGATAACACAGGTTTGTCTGATACGGAAAACAAGTGTTCACTAAGCGCCTTCAAAGCATGCACTTTATCTTCCGCTTTCATCACCAACGATACATTACTACTACTTCCGCCGTATGAAATCATCCGTACGGGAATATCTTTCAATGCATTGATGATGCGTGCCTCAAAACCGACATTTTGCCATTCTAGGTCACCAACAACACAAACAATCACCATATTCTTTTCGACTGTAATCGTTGCGTATTTCCGTAATACACCCACAATCTCGTCTATATGCTTGTCATCATCAATCGTTACGGAAACCCCGATATCGGAAGTGGTCACCATGTCCACCGGCGTATTGTAATTATAGAACGTATCAAACACGATGCTCAGAAAATGAGGTGTCGGTATCGTATGGAGCGACTTGATCTTGACATACGTGATGTTGTCTTTGGCGGCAACAGCTTTGATCGTACCCTTTTCCACCGTATTCGAGATCAATGTACCCGACGCATTTGGCTGCAATGCGTTCAAGAGGCGTACCGGTATGTTCTTTTCCTTGGCAGGCAGGATGCAAGTCGGATGTAGTATCTTGGCACCGAAATGTGCCAACTTAGCGGCTTCGTCGAAGTTCAACTGCCTAACAGGAGCGGTGTCATTGACAAACCGTGGATCGTTGTTGTGCATCCCGTCAATATCCGTCCATATCTGTATCTCTTCTGCTTGGATAGCCGCTCCAATTAGAGAGGCGGTGTAATCGCTTCCTCCTCTTTCCAAGTTGTCAATGCTGCCGTAAGCATTCCGGCAGATGAAACCTTGCGTAATATATATTTCTGCCTCTTTGTTTTGCTCCAAAAGTGTATTTAGGTGTTTAGCGATATATTCCATGTCCGGTTCATTGTCCATTGTAATTCGCATGAAGTTCAACGCAGGCAATAAAACTACCTTCACTCCTTGTTCTTCCAGATAGCAGGTCATCAGAAAGGTTGATATTAGCTCACCCTGCGCCAAGATTTCCTTTTCATCGAACATGCTGAAAGGCATATTAGAGAAAGACCAGACATGTTGAGACCGTTCAAGCATGTATTGCATGGCCCTTTCTTTGTAGGTATCGCTTTGGTATAATTCTTCTATATGATTGACATAAGCTTGTTCCAAAGCAGAAAGGATCGCATTGGCTTTTCCCGGATCTTTCTTATGGAAACACTCAGATATCTCCACTAAAGAGTTTGTTGTCCCTGCCATGGCAGAGAGTACTACTATTTTCTGTTCCTGATCGCAAATGATTGATGCGACATTCTTGATCCGCTGGGCAGAACCGACTGAAGTACCACCAAATTTTAATACTTTCATTAGACTATCTGATTTTTGATTTTACTTTTTATACATTGAATCTGATCACGAACGTGCTACCTTTACCGACTTCGCTTTCGATACGGATCGTACCACCATGAGCTTCCACAAAGTCCTTGCTGATGGCAAGTCCCAAACCGCTACCTTGTACTTTTGTTCCCGGCACACGGAAATAGTGGTCGAAAATACTTTCGTGGTAACGCGAGTCAATGCCCTTTCCGAAGTCCTTGACATAGATCTCGACGGCTTTGTCGATCTGTCGTGCACCGATGATAATCCGTCCGTTCTCCGACGAATAACGGATGGCGTTCGATAACAGGTTGGTCACAACCCAAGCAATTTTCTCGCTGTCGACAAACAATTTGGTGATCTTTTCAGGATACTCCACTTCGATCTGACAGTTAAAACGCTCGGCCTGTACCCGGTTCGCCTTGATGGCATAGTCGATCAGTTCGATCGGTTTGGTAATCTTCGGATTCAGGTAGAGCTTACCGCTTTCTACCTGTGACATCTTCAACAATTCGCCAGTGATCTCCAACAAACGGTTGCTATTTTCCTTTATGTTCTTGGAAAGGCTCTCCTGTTCTGTATTCAGTTTTCCGATCCGATTGTCTTCCAGCAGTTCCAAGCTCATCATGATAGCCGATATCGGTGTCTTCAGTTCATGAGAGATCGTTGAAATAAAGGTTGTCTTTGCAATATCTTTTTCTTTAAATTCGGTCACGTTCTTCAACAGGATCACATCCCCGACATACTTACCCTCCAGTCCAGTCTGCCTGTTAACGTTGATCGGGATGTATTTTACTTGAAAATAGCTTTCCTTGTTGTCCGCATAGATTTTCAACGGATCCTTATTGTCATCGGGATGTACCAACTGGCGGATCAAACGGCGCAGCAGATCATTTTTTAACGCCACTTCGGGAGCCGGTTTGTCGATAATGTTTTCCCGTGTCAAATTCAAAACAGTCAAAGCCTCGTCATTGACAAACAAAATCTTCCGTTCCTTACTCAAGCCTATGATAGGTTCTGCAATGCTGTTGATAATTGTTTCTATATATTTTTTCCCTTGCAGGATATCTTCCAGCGAACTGTTCCTGTATTCGGCCAAGCGCTCGGCCATCTCGTTGAACAACGTGGCTATTTCCTTAAACTCCGGTTCATTGCCCAAATTGAGCCGTTTGCTGTAATTGGCATTGGTGATTTCCTTGATGCCATCCGTCAATTTCTGGATCTGTACGCTGACCGAGCGTGGCAGGTGAGCCAGAAAGAGGAAGGCGATCACGATACAAGCAATTCCTACCGTCCAGATCCAAAAGAGAGACCTTTCCGCCGTATGGACAGCCACTTCATTCTTTTCATAAATGGCAGACATATTGACTGCCATAATGGTATAAATCGTCTGGCGTATCTGCCGAATCGATTCATCATCCATGTCATCCAACGCCTTTTCACAGTTCGAACTTAATCGGTTGGTTAGTACGTCTTCATCCTTCTCTGTCAGATTTTTTTTCTGAGCTTCCAACCCGGCCTCAAACTCTTTTCGAGCATTCGGATTTTCCCGAATGGCATCCAGTGACTCGAGCATCTGACGGGAATAAAGGAGTGAATTATAATTATCCGCTAGGATATTCTGCGTGTCATCCGATACATTATGAATGTTTTTTATAGCCAATCCACCTAATAAAGTGATCAGGACAAATAAAAGTCCTATCCCATAAGTCAACTTTGTTTTTATATTCATATTCATGGAAGGATTTTTATGCTAATATTATTAAATCAATGCCTAATTGAGCCAACTCTTCTAACATGTTCCGATAGTGGACCATCGCAAGGATAGCGGAAGGATATTTTAAAGCTGGTCGTCCGATACATAGCGTACTGATTTGCTTTTCTTTACAAGCCTGTACGATCGCATCCGTTATATGTGGGGATTGCACTTGAATGATTTCTCCTCCAAGTTCCGTTGCCAACTTGAAATGGTTAAGCAAATGCCTTTGACTTGCCAACGGAATCCTGTCGGAACTTTCTCTTGGGGTTTGTACATACAGTACAAAAAACTTGGAATTATATCGGGTTGCCAACCGTGCGACTTTCCGTATGATCTTACGGGGAGTTTTCTCATTACTGCTGATGCAGGCCATAAACCTTTCGTGGCGTACGCCGAGATTCTCTGGAATGGTATTCTCCACTTTTTTTTCTACCCGCAAAGCTACCTCTTTCAATGCCAACTCCCTAAGCTGAAGAATATGTTCAGCCTTAAAGAAATTATTTAATGCTGTTTGTATCTTATCGGGTTTGTATATTTTTCCGGCTTTTAACCGAGCCAGCAGTTCGTCAGCAGTAAGGTCTATGTTGACCACTTCATCAGCCTGCTCCAGTACGATATCAGGAATACGTTCCTTGACCTCAATGCCAACCACGTCCTGCACCATCTCGTTAAGTCCTTCTATATGCTGAATATTGACCGCCGTGATCACACTGATACCGGCATCCAGTATATCCATGACATCCTGCCAACGCTTTTCGTTCTTACTGCCTTCGACATTGGTATGAGCCAATTCGTCAACGATGACAACTTCAGGATGGATACTGAGAATCGACTGCAAGTCCATCTCTTCGATCTCTTTTCCTTTATAAAATATCTTGCGGCGGGGGATGATAGGCAATCCTTCCACCAATGCCTCCGTCTCGACTCGCCCATGTGTTTCTATATAACCGATCTTGACATCGATACCGCTTTCCAGTAATTGGTGGGCATCTGATAGCATCCGATACGATTTACCTACACCGGCAATCATGCCGATGTAGATTTTAAAATTGCCACGACGAGACTTTTTCAACAAATCTAAAAAATGTTGTACACTTTGTTCTCGGTCCATGCGTATTATTATATCAAGGTCTTAAAGAAATTCCCAAGACAAGATGGGCATCCTCCATGCGAGGGTTCCAAATTGCCTGTGTAAAAATAGGTAATGAGAAAGAATCCGTGATTTTGATATCTTTCGTTGCTTTCAATGCAACATTCGTTACTGCAAATCCACTATTTACATCACCTCCATACGTAGTTATTCCCGCATCATACGGAAGAACACCACAAGTTGCATTCAGATCGACGCCCTTCACTGTGAATGGAAAATTCAACTCCACATAAGAAGAATAGTTTTGGTTTCCATTTTCATCTTTGTCTTGACCGGCAAACATGAAATTCCAGGCGATAGACAAAGGTAACTTCTCAATAGGCAAAGTGTAAGCCAAACCTGCTTCAAAATGGTGATCTGTTTCATGGCTTTTGAAGTTAAAATAACGGCAAGAGCCTTGCCCTGCCCACCATAAGCTAGCGACAGATAATGTAGGACCAGCTGATCCGAATGTATACGCTGCCGTTAAATCTATCTCTTTAGCCGCAGGCATAGATGTAGAGTTTGCTCCCTGAAAATCGGTAGATCCCCAGGCTGTCAAAGAGAAATTACCTACCCCCAGTGATAGTGTCGGCTGGAAGCTAGCACCAGTCTGGTAGAAACCACGCCAAATATAGGAACTTACCAAATCTCCCTGCACAGAAAAACTTACTTTACCATCCTCTTCCTGTGCATTAGCCAACGTAGAAGATGCCATTGAGAATACAATTGCCAAGGCTGCTACTTTTTTTACGAATGATTTCATAACCTAAATCTAATTGACTTATTAAAATTTGTTATTTGTTATTTGATGCTTGATCAAGCGCAACATTTAATTTCAATACATTTACTTTCTCCATTCCGAACATACCCAATAACGGTTTCTCAACATGAGAATTGACGATACCCATGACCTTTTCTTCCGACCATCCACGAGCGTCCGCTACACGTTTGGCCTGTGCATAAGCCGCTTTCGGTGAGATATGGGGATCCAAACCGGAACTGCTGGCTGTGATGATTTCAGCCGGAACTTTTTCACGGGTTAGGTAAGGATGATGAACCAAGAATGTATCAATACGTTCTTCCAACAAAGCTAAATGTTCTTCATTGGAAGGTCCCTTGTTACTACCTGCCGAACTGGATGCATCGTAACCGTCACCAGCATGGGAAGGACGTCCCCAGAAATAAATATCTTGCGTGAAATTCTGACCAACGTTGGCGGCCCCCACTACTTTTCCATTCAATGTAACCAGTTCTGCATTACCTTTATTCGGTCCTGCCACTTGGGCAAACAACCACAAAACGAAGATGTAGAAAACACTGAAGAACAAACAAAATGCAATTGTCAGTCTTAATGATTTAAAAAGATTTGATATCATAATGAATTATTGTTTTATTTTCTTAACCTTCCTCCTATCTTCATACAGAGGGAGGAAGGTTTTTAATATTGATTTTACTTTTACATGAATAAACTTACAATCATATCTATCAACTTGATACCAATGAACGGGGCAATTACACCGCCCAAACCGTAGATCAGCAAGTTGCGACGAAGCAATGCGGAAGCACCGATCGGTTTATAAGCCACACCACGTAATGCCAGAGGGATCAGAATCGGGATGATGATCGCATTAAAGATGATCGCACTTAGGATCGCTGATTCCGGACTGTGCAGGTGCATGATGTTCATCGGGGCCAATGCCGGGATCGTAACCATGAACAGAGCTGGTACGATAGCGAAATACTTGGCCACGTCGTTAGCGATACTGAAAGTAGTCAGCGTACCGCGAGTCATCAGCAACTGTTTACCGATTTCGACAATCTCGATCAGTTTCGTTGGGTCGTTGTCCAAATCAACCATATTACCAGCTTCCTTGGCAGCCTGCGTACCACTGTTCATTGCGACACCAACGTTTGCCTGAGCCAAGGCCGGGGCATCGTTCGTACCGTCCCCCATCATGGCGACCAGCTTACCGTTTTCCTGTTCCTTACGGATATAGTTCATCTTGTCTTCCGGTTTGGCTTCGGCGATATAATCGTCTACACCGGCTTTTTCAGCGATATATTTTGCGGTCAACGGGTTATCACCGGTTACCATTACCGTCTTCACACCCATCTTACGCAAACGTTCAAAACGTTCTTGGATCCCCGGTTTGATGATATCCTGTAATTCGATCACACCGATGATGAAATCATCCTGTGAAACAACCAACGGAGTACCGCCGTTACTCGTAATCTTCTGAACCAAATCGGCCACCTCTTTCGGATATTTGTTGCCGGCAGCCTCACTCATCTTACGAATAGCATCAAAAGCTCCTTTACGGATGCGAGTACCATTTGCCAAATCCACCCCTGAACATTTAGTTTCTGCCGTAAACTTGATCATCTTTGATCCGGATGTATTCAAATCATGTACACGTACACCTTTTTCACGTCCCAGTTCCACGATTGACTTACCTTCGGGCGTATCGTCAGAAAGAGAGGACAGTAGACAAGCTTGTACAAAAGAGTGTTCGTCAATGCCGGATACCGGATAGAACTGGGTTGCTTTACGGTTACCGATCGTGATCGTACCAGTCTTGTCGAGCAGCAAAGTATCAATGTCACCAGCTGTTTCAACCGCCTTACCGGATTTGGTGATCACATTAGCAGACAACGCACGATCCATACCGGCAATACCGATGGCAGATAACAAACCACCGATCGTAGTAGGGATCAAACAAACGAACAAAGAGATAAAGGCCGCGATCGTAATCGTCGTGTTGGAATAATCAGCAAACGGTTTCAAGGTACCGCAAACAACAACGAATACCAATGTAAAACCTGCCAGCAAGATTGTCAAGGCGATTTCGTTCGGAGTTTTCTGGCGAGAAGCTCCTTCCACCAAGGCGATCATCTTATCCAAGAAACTTTCACCCGGTTCGGTCGTCACTTTCACCTTGATCTGGTCGGACAATACTTTCGTACCGCCTGTTACAGAACTCTTGTCTCCACCCGCTTCACGGATCACCGGAGCAGATTCACCTGTGATGGCGCTTTCATCGATAGAAGCCAGACCTTCGATAATTTCACCATCGGAAGGAATCGTGTCGCCGGCTTCACAAATAAAGATGTCGCCTTTCTTCAACTGAGAAGAACTGACCGTTTCGATCTTGTTACCGACACACAATTTGGCAGGAGTTTCTTCCCGGGTCTTACGCAAACTGTCGGCCTGTGCCTTGCCTCGTGCCTCTGCAATCGCCTCTGCGAAGTTGGCGAAAAGCAACGTGGCGAACAATACAATAAACACTAAGATATTGTAACCGAAAGATCCTTGTGTCGTATCACCGGTGGTAGCCGCCCAAATCGTAACAAACAACATGACGAATGTCACCACCTCCACGATAAACATGATCGGGTTACGGAACATCATCCGCGGATTCAACTTAATGAATGATTGCTTCAAACTTTCTATAACGAGCTTCTTTGGAAATAAAGAAGCAGTTTTGTTATTTCTCATCTTCTTAATCTGTCAATTAGTAAATACTAAAATATTCGGCGATCGGGCCTAATGTTTGTGCCGGGAAGAATGACAAGGCAGCAACGATGACGATTACGAAGAATGTCATCACACCGAATGTAACCGTATCAGTCTTTAATGTACCCGCACTCTCCGGAGTGTACTTCTTGTTTGCCAAAAGACCTGCAATAGCTACCTGTCCGACAATTGGCAAATAACGTGAAATGATCAGTGCCAAACCGCAAGTGTAGTTCCAGAAATAGGTATTGTCGCCTAATCCTTCAAAACCGGAACCGTTGTTAGCAGAAGAAGAAGTATATTCATATAACATTTCACTGAAACCATGGAAACCAGGGTTGTTCAACCAGCCACCCTCGCTCTCTACGAATTCAGGGGCATATACCCATACGTAGGAAGAGATAGCCGTAAAGATCAAAATCACGAATGGGTGAGCCAACGAAACGATCGTTGCAATCTTCATTTCTCGGGCTTCTACCTTTTTACCTAAGAATTCCGGCGTACGTCCGACCATCAAACCGCTGATGAATACGGCTATAATCAAGAATGCATAGTAGTTCATGAAACCTACGCCGACACCACCAAACCATGTATTGATCTGCATGTTCAACATCTCCACCATACCAGAAAGAGGCATTGTACTGTCGTGCATACCGTTAACGGAACCATTAGAGGTGACGGTCGTAGTCACAGACCACAAAGCGGTTGCGCCCGGACCCAGACGGGTTTCCTTACCTTCCATAGCACCGCAAGACTGGTCAATACCCATCTCGTCGATTTTCGGGTTACCTGCCATCTCATAGTGAACGTTACAGAATACCCCCAAAAGATAAGCAAACAGCATCACACCATAGATCACATAACCTAACTTTTTACGTTTCAGATAAAATCCCAAAGCAAATACCAATGCCATCGGAATGATCAGAATAGACCAACATTCTACAATATTGGTCAGGTAAGTCGGGTTTTCCAATGGGTGAGAAGAGTTTACTCCGAAGTAACCACCACCATTCGTACCTAACTGTTTAATCGGAACGATTGCAGCTGTAGGACCTTGTGAAACAGTTTGTTCAGCTCCTTCCAATGTCGGGATTGTCATTTTGGAGTCAAAGCCCATCGGCGTACCTTGTATGATCAGGATGAAACCCACGATCAGAGACATCGGGAAAAGGATACGTGTACAGCTGATCACTAAATAGTGCCAGAAGTTGCCGATTGTTTTAGTTGTTTTGGCGGCCATCGACTTCATAATTCCAGCCATGGCAGCCATACCTGTTGCAGCAGTGATGAACTGGAACAACATGATGACGAACAACTGTGTAAAATAAGTCAAACCGCTTTCTCCGCTATAGTGCTGCAAGTTACAGTTAACCATGAAACTAATACACGTGTTGAACGCCAAATCTGGACTTTGTCCGCTGTTCCCATCAGGATTCAAAGGAAGATATCCTTGCGATACCAACAGGATCATACCCCAGAAGAACCAAAATACGTTTATAATAAGCAGAGATTTCAAGAATGCCTTCCAATCCATCTCTTCATTGGGGTTGATACCCGCCAGCTTGTAAATAAATCTTTCAATTGGAGCCATGAAACGCATGCAGTCGTTTCCCTCCTTATACACCTTGGCGATATGCTTTCCCAGCGGGTAACTGATAACCAGCAGCAGCAATATCTGCAATGCTACACCTAAAATTTCTGTATTCATCTTTTCACTTAAAAAAACTAATTACCATTAAAACTTTTCGGGCTTAATTAGGACATACATCAAATACCCGAAGATCAATAAGCAAAGTATAAACAGTGCTAAAAACATAATTTAATTCTCCTTTCTTACATTAAATTTTCTCAAACCAGTCCACACACTTGAAGAAAAACCAATAGCATGCTACACCGGTAGCACACAAGAACAAAAATGATAACGTATCTTCCATACTTGTCTTTTTTAATTGTTAATACTATTTATTTGTTTTCCACCCTACTATATGCCAAAGCTGTGCCAAAAAATCGAGTTCTTGCACAATGCATTGTTTATCAGTTATATAATCAAAAAATAATATTATTATGTAATATGCTCAATCCTTTTCAAAAGGAAAAAGATATTTTCATTTTGAAAAGGTATATAAAAAAGGCAAGCTGCCTGTTTTAGGTAAACCTACCGGGTATGCAAGAACAAAGTGTTCCACATTATAGTCCATAGGCTTCCATCTTCCTATAAAGTGTGGTTAAGGCTATCCCAAGAGGACGAGCAGCTTCGGGTTTGTATCCGTTAGTATGTTGGAGAACTTTCTGAATGTGGTGCTTTTCAACGCTGACTAGGTCCAATTCAATATTATTCCCCGTATTTTCAGATAATTGACATTTCCTTTCCATGGACATCGTTTTATGGCTGCCATATATTTTTTATGATCACTTTAAATCTCACCAAAATCTTTAGATATCTGCCCTGCACAGGCAGGCTTCCAACAATCGAAATTTCTCTTTTTAGCTAAAATCATGTTATTGATTATAGGCAATTCGCAACTTTCGCTGATATATAAAATAGCATGTCCTTGAGCTGTTGTTTTCAATTGTTTTCTTAATGTGTTCCAAGCTTCTGTATCAGAAATAAAATATTGCGATGCGGTAGACTCCGTTTCATACACCAGTTTGTATTCATTCAGCACCAATTCATTTTCCTGATTTGTCTTCTTTTGAGGATAGCATAAATAGGCAATTCCTGTCAAAAGGATGATTCCTGTAAAAGTATTCAGCAGATATTTAAAATAATAATCATTTTCGAAGACATAGAATTCATTGATGCTACCACATATACATACGCTAGCCACTAACAGTAATATTACCGTTATCCGTTGCTTTAAAAATTTCATCCGCATATTCTTTTCCATTTGTATCCTAATTTTTGAAATCAAATCCTTTAAATAAGCCGTGAATAAATTATATCCACGGCTCAAAAAGAAAAAAACAATTCAAATCTTTACAGAATGAATGGAGAAAAAGATTTTGGTACACATAAAACAACTTTAATTGCAATAATATATAATATGAAACTCATATCCTTCTATGAGCAACCAAGTACTTCTTGCAAGGCCACCATTTTTCAATCCTGTTTTTCAAAATGAAAAAATACCCCAAAACACCAATCCAGCTTGTTACTAGTAACAGAACGATAATCTTGTTTTTGATCCTTTGAGGAACATCTTTTTTTATTAAATTGCTGATTGCCCATACAGAGGCAAGCGAGCCTAACTGATAAATAAAAAATACCATTTTGTTTCTTTGTTGTTCTACATTGTTTCTTATAGCAGACAACCGAAGATGAATATTAATGATACTTTCTTCGGAAATCTAAACTGATAAAGATAATGCCAAAATCAGACCAATTAGAAAACAACAAACATAAATCACTATATATCAATTGATTAAAAATATTAATTCTAAATTGAAAGTAAAAAAAACAACTAAAATGAAAAAGTGTTTTTCATTTTGGTAATATTACCTAGGCTTCCCTATTTGCAAACATCTGTTTATCAATGACAAATACAAATTGGTATGGATTTTGCTTTGTGTTGTATATAATATTTCAAATATGAGATTATTTATCATTTCGAATAGGTTGCCTGTAAAAGTTACACGTTCCTCCGATGGAAAATTTGTTTTTTCACGGAGCGAAGGAGGGCTGGCTACAGGTTTGAAGTCATTGGACGTTGATTGTGAAAAACATTGGATTGGTTGGCCTGGCGTCTGCGTAGAACAAAAGACGGAAAAAGATGACATTTGCAGTCAATTGGAAAAAAATAATTATCATCCGGTATTCTTATCCGACAGGCAGTATGAAAATTACTACGAAGGATATAGCAACAGTACCCTATGGCCCCTCTGTCATTACTTTTTTGCTTATACGTTATATAAAAAGAACTTTTGGGAATCATATAGGGAAGTCAATGCTGTTTTTTGTGAAGAGATATCGCGGATAGTTGAACCTAATGATTGGGTTTGGGTACAGGACTATCAGTTAATGCTGTTGCCGGGCATGCTCCGTGAGAAGTTTCCCAACCTTCATATCGGGTATTTCCACCATATTCCGTTTCCTTCACATGAACTTTTCCGGATTCTGCCCGAAAGGGTCGAGATCCTGAACGGACTTTTGGGAGCCGACTTTGTCGCTTTTCACATTCACGATTATATGCGTCATTTCATCAGTGCGACGGAACGCGTCCTTCATAAGAATTTCAATCTGGATGAAGTTCAAATGAATGATCGTGTAACCCGTGTGGATGCATTACCGATGGGGATAAACTATGATCTTTATCACAATGTGATAGCTGATGACAAAGTCCACCACGCAGTAGAGAAAACACGACTTCTATTTGGAGATCATAAGTTAATCATATCGGTAGACCGACTGGATTACAGCAAAGGAATATTGCACCGTCTTTACGGATTCGCCTCTTTTTTGAAAAATCATCCGGAATATCACGGGAAAGTGACATTGGCGATGGTTATCGTCCCCTCTCGCGACCATGTAGGCAGTTATGCCGAATTGAAAACCAAAATAGACGAGGAGATCGGTTCTATCAATGGAACTTACTCTACCATGAATTGGACTCCGGTATGTTATTTTTATCACGGTTTCTCTTTTGAGGAATTAGTAGCGATGTATTATGTTGCCGATATAGCCTTGGTAACCCCTTTGCGCGATGGTATGAATCTTGTGGCAAAAGAGTATGTCGCTACCAAACAAGATAATCCGGGGGTACTCATTTTAAGTGAAATGGCCGGTGCTTCGGTTGAATTGTCTGATGCTTTATTGATTAATCCAAACGACACGGACCAGATCGAACAAGCCATTTGCCGTGCATTGAAAATGCCATTGGAGGAACAAAAAGAAAGGCTTCAGCGGATGCAAGCCATCCTTTCGGTTCAAACCGTAAACAAATGGGCTGCGGATTTCATGAGAGAATGGCGGCAGACCGCAGAGAAAAACAAACGATTACAAAAGAAAAAGATCTCCGCACAAGACCAGAACGAAATCAAAACATTATATGACCAAGCGAAAAAGCGCTTGATTTTGCTGGATTACGACGGAACATTAACTGCATTCAAAAATCATCCGGAAGATGCAGTTCCAACACCTGCATTACGAGACCTGTTACAGCGTTTTTGTTCCGACCCTCGGAATCATGTAACCATTAATAGCGGGCGGGACCACTATACATTGGAGAAATGGCTGGGAGATCTTCCTCTGTCTTTTGCCGCCGAGCATGGTGCATTTTACAAGGAAAAAGGCGCATGGCATAAAAACATAGGCAATCGAGAGTGGGATTCGGAGCTATTGTTTATTCTAAATTTGTTTGTAAGCAAAACCCCGTACTCTCATCTTGAGACAAAAGAAGCTGCTCTTGCCTGGCATTATAGAGAATCGGACGCCTGGCTGGGAGAGCTGAGAGCGCAACAGCTAACAAAGGCTATAATGCCTGTTTGCCTGAAAAAGGGATTACAAATCATGCAGGGCAACAAAGTCGTGGAAATAAAATCTCCAGAATGCACAAAAGGTTCGGAAGTAGATCGCCTATTATTGGCTTCCCGCTATGATTTTATACTAGCAATGGGAGATGACACGACGGATGAGGATATGTTTCGGGCTCTTCCAGTATCCGCCATAACAGTTAAAGTTGGAATTGTATCTGAAAAAGCCAAATACAATCTGTCCTCGCAGGAAGAAGTATTGCCTTTTTTGGAAGAATTGTCGGGTGAAGGTGTTAGTTACGGAACGACTTCCAAAAGCATAAAAGGTCAACTGAAAGCCACCGTTGATTTTTTTAAAGGATTGTGGACAAATAAAAAATAATTTTTATGGACAAGTTAAATTACGGAGTAATAGGAAATTGCTGCACTGCGGCTTTGATTTCGGATAAAGGCAGTATAGATTGGTTATGTTTCCCTAACTTCGACTCACCTTCCATCTTTGCATCATTGCTCGATCGGGAGAAAGGGGGATATTTCGGCTTCGAGGTTTCTCCGGATTATCAAATATCGCAATCGTATGTTCCTCATACAAATATTCTTTCGACCAACTTCGTATCAGAAGAAAATGAATTTGCCGTTGTAGATTTCATGCCTTGTTACCATCTGAGCGATGCGAGCAATTGTTATCGTCCGGCAGAGATCTACCGATATATCCGCAGAATCAAAGGTACTCCCCGTTTTAAAATCAACTATGAGCCGGCTCCGGACTATGCCCGTGGAAAGACAATTTTCAACACGACCTCGGAATATATAGAGACCTACTCTACTTCTAACAGCAAAGATAGGCAATATCTTTATTCCTCACTACCTTTGCACAACATCTTGGAACAGAAAGAAATCGTACTGGCTAAGGACGAGTTCTTGCTACTTTCATATAACGAGAAAGTAATACCCGTCAACATTGAGCGTGAGAAACTGGAATACTGCCGGACGCTGGTTTATTGGTTGAATTGGACTGACCGAACCAAGAAGTTTACGGTCTATAACGATATCATTGAGCGAAGTCTCCTAGTTTTAAAATTGATGTCTTTTTATAATGGAGCCGTATTGGCGGCCATAACAACTAGCCTACCGGAAACGATCGGAGAAGTCCGTAACTGGGATTATCGTTTTTGTTGGCTGCGCGACGCCTCCATGTCCATTGAAACTTTGTTCCAGATAGGCCATGTGGAAGCCGCAAGGCGGTTCATGAGATTTGTCCAGTCTACTTTTGTTTCTCAACACGATACTTACCAGATCATGTACGGTATTCGCGGAGAAAGAAAATTGACGGAAGTTATTCTGGGACATCTTTCCGGTTATAAGAACTCACGACCCGTTCGGATCGGTAATGATGCTTACCACCAGCTTCAAAATGACTCGTTCGGCTATTTAATGGACCTGATCTACCAATACTATCGTTTGATGCCCGGTACATTGGACGAGGTGGAAGATATGTGGGAAATGGTAAAAAGTATCCTGACGAATGTGATGATTGACTGGAAAAAACCAGACAAAGGCATTTGGGAGATTAGAGGAGAAGGACAGCATTTTGTTTCCTCCAAAGTTATGTGCTGGGTCGCATTAGACAGGGGAGCTCGTATTGCAGATTTATTAAACAAACCGACATACCGGAGACGTTGGTCGGAAGAAGCGACCGTAATCAAAGAAAATGTCATGAAAAACGGTTGGAAAGAAGAGATGCAAAGTTTCTCGCAAACCTACGGTAATTCCGACCTTGATGCGTCCTTGTTGTTAATGGAACCGTACGGATTTATCGATCCGAGAGACATACGCTACCATAAAACAGTGCAAGCGATAAAGAATGCGTTACTTTATAAAGGGTTGATGTACCGTTATAAATCTCATGATGATTTCGGACTTCCCTCTTCCGCCTTTACTATTTGTACGTTCTGGCTCATTCGTGCTCTTTATGTCATTGGAGAAAAAGAAGAAGCACGTAGTCTGTTTGAGGAAATGCTTCATAATTCAAATCACTTGGGACTTTTCAGTGAAGACATTGATTTTGAAACCAAGGAGCAACTGGGGAATTTTCCTCAAGCATATTCCCATTTGGCACTAGTCAATACCGCTATATTGTTTTCGGAAGAGGACATACGACTGTTTTTTAAATAAACCTTCTGTATCTCTTTCATTTTGATAATAAATGCGACTACAATAGGTTGGCTTCTAAAAAAATTGGGATTGGCAGAGATACCGTCCTCCAAGCTTCTTTTGGATTATAGCGTAAAAGAACAGTTGTACGAAGGTTCTAAAAAATACCTAAAAGATTTGAAACAGAAGGAAGCGTTGGAAGCAACAGACTGGAGTATTGTCGAACAGTTCCTACCTCAAAAAGAAATATATCCGGAAATGCCTGTCCGTACCAAAGACGTTTAAATGCCGCAATTGATGAACAATACGATCGAGACGGAAAGAAACCTCTATGCGCCCGAGGCGATATTTTTGAATTCTGTGAGGAACCTTCATGGATAATCAGTATGAAGTTTTTCTCTCGTTTTTTCCAAAAATGGGCAGATATTTACTATCAAGACAGAATTATTCTAGGATACGATTGGGCAAGGGGATTGATCATAGCCCAGAAAATATGTCATCCTCAATAGATAATAACTCATCTAAATCACCATTCATAATGTATGGTAAACACTGGCGAATCTTGTCTATAGGCCAATCCCACCATTTCAACATCAGCAATCGTTTTATTACATCCGTATCAAAACGCTTCCGAATTTCTCTCGCAGGAGTTCCCCCTACTATTGTATAAGGGGGGACATCTTTTGTAACAACTGCACGTGCTGCGATAATAGCCCCGCTTCCAACATGGACTCCAGACATAATCACGGCTTCATAGCCAATCCAAACATCGTCACCAATTATAATATCTCCTTTATTATCCCATGCCGACACCACATTCGACTTTTCTAAATTCCACTCCTCATAAAACAAAGGAAATGTATAGGTAGATAAAGAGTTTAACGTGTGATTGGCGCAATTGAACAAAAACCTTGTTCCACAAGCAATAGAGCAGAATTTACCTATTACTAACCTCTCCTTATGGCTGGGATAATGATAAAGGACATTATTCTTTTCGAATAGCAAAGGATCATTTACAAAATCATTATAAATTGTATAGTCACCAACCACTATTTGAGGATCTTGTATAATGGTATTTAGATATACGGTTTGTTTATCTCCCGTACGTGGATATATTTTAGTCATCATCTTTCTTCGTTTTTTAGTAATGTTTCTTTTTCAAATAAAAAATAGATTGTGTAGCCAACAGAATTACAAAGACGTATTCCGCTGTTAAATAGATTGCGAGAGGGGCTTGCGTGTAACGACATAACCAATAAAGGTAAACCAAATATATGGCTGTTGTCGTAACTTGAAAAAGGAAAGTCATTTGTGCCTTCCCTTCTCCCGCACCAATCGCATTACTGACTAATGAGCCTGTTGTAAGCGCAAAAGAATTCGCTATCACAAAAAATATAGCCGATACGCTCCGGGTTATATTGGAAATCGCTAACTCTATTTTTCCCAAATGTTCAATTGAAACGAAAAACAAGAACCAAGGGGCTACACTAATAAACGCATGAAGCATACTCCATATTGATAACTTCAAGACTTTTATAAGTAAATTACCATTATAGACCGGCCTTAACCCATATTTTTCTTTATCCAATCGTATCCACATATAGAAGGAAAGCATCATAAAGGAGCCCATCTCTGCCAAAGAAGAGGCAATTGCCGCCCCCGAGATTCCTAATTCCCTAGTGAATATCAAATAAAAATTTAAAGGAATATTGATTAATACCGCTATGGCAGCAGCCCAAGATAGAGCTTTTGTATGCGTTATCCCCACTAAAAAAGAACGTATCGCTAAAAATGGGAATGAAAACAACAATCCAAAGCTACGCCAATCCAAGTATAGGATTACCGCTCGATAAATATCCGAGGAAACGATCAGCTTCTTTAATATAAATGGGGAAACCGTATGAATGAGAAGGTAAAGAAAGATAGCCAATCCCAAAAGGAAAAATAAGCCTTGAAAAAAGGTCTTGCCGGTTTCCTTGTAATCTTGCTCTCCATTCCTTCGAGCTACCATTACTTGCAACCCAATGCTAAATCCAAAACCAAGCATATAAATCGCCAAATAATAAATTCCGGCGATAGCGGACGCTCCTAATTCTATCTCTCCAACGTGGCCTAAGAAAACAGCATCCGTAATATTGATTAATTGTTCCATTAAGATACTCATCATTACAGGAAAGTTGATGAGCCATATTTGTTTATATGTATAATTCATTGCTCAACTGTATAATAGTGCGATACAACATACCGCTTTTATGCAGTATGTTATTTCGTAATCCATAAAATAAAAGGATATAAAATCTCCGTGACAAATAAAGCTGTATCTGTCAAATAGCTGAATAGCTTTATTGGATAGGGCTAAAAGAAAAAACGGCTAAATAGACGTCTCTATCCAACCGTTCAAAAGATCTTCGCGATAATCTTTTGTGCTCACAGTCAAGGTTAAACTCGAAAAACATATAACTTCAAAATGAATTTATAACATCATTTTGTTTTGATGTTGGCAAAGGTAAGCCTTTATTTGTAAATAACAATTTTTTATCATGTTTTTTTACTATTATATCTTTTTTTTCTTCTCTAGAATATTTTCGTTTTAATTTATGGCCTCTCTTGTGCTCGGATATTCAAAAAAACGCAATGGAAAGTTCAAGAAATGAAAGCAGGGCATAAAAAGAGTGTGTCATGACACACCCTCTTGTGAAACCATAAAAAAGATTTTCAGCCACAATGGAAATAAGTATTGACCAGCTTCAACATCTCTTCCGGATTATTCTCTAGGTCCTTGCGTAAAGAAGCGTCATCATAAGATTCCAGTTTACGGATGATGCCGTCTATCATACTCGGACTAAATACGTTATATTTTTCAAAAACAGCACGCTGTTGTCTTAAACGGGCGGCTGAGGCTGCGCAACTGTCTGGGAGTTGATCCAATGTCTTTAGGCGATCTTGATTCTCTTCCTTATGAATATTCACGTTTACATAAGTCTTCTCAGCGATCTCCAAAGCATCGTCGATCTCAAAACCATGGCGGCACGCAACTGCCAATCCTGCCAATAATTGGTATAAATCAGCGGAGCCATCCGGTGAGCGCATCTCGACCGTTTGCTTTTGGCTCGTATCATAATGGCTGGCAGGTTCCAATGGGTTCGCCAAAGCACACATGTCCGTTTTTGCGGCCCAACCTAGCGGAACACGAACTAAAACTGAACGATTCCGATCTCCCCAACAAATATTCGTAGGTGCTTCTTGGTGTGGAACCAAGCGGAAATATGAGGTTGGGTTCGTATTTCCAAAAGCCGTAATAGAGGAAGCTAAGCACATCATTCCAGCGATAGCCTTACGGGCGGTTTCGGATAAGATACCATTCGCTAACATCTGATTCTTGCCATCTTTCATGATACGCATATGGACATGCAGACCGGAACCTGCTTTTCCCACCGTAATTTTCGGAGCGAAAGTGATGTTATATCCATATTCATGCGCTAGATTGCGGATCGCCCATTTAGCGATCATCAATTGATCCGCTGCATTTTCCGCAGGACATGGTAAGAACTCGATCTCATTTTGCTCATAGATCAAACCATTTAACGTAAAGTTACCAACTTCCGAATGACCATATTTAATTTGTCCCCCGGCTTGCGCTATGCAGTGCATGCACTCCGTCCGGAACTCATTGAACTTAGCGTAAGGAGCGGATTCATGATAACCTTTTTGGTCGGTAGCAGGGAAAACGCCTTCATCCGGTGCGATTACGTAATATTCTAATTCACCCATTGCCTCAAATTCCATTCCCGTCACCTCATGAAAAGCCTTACAAGCTTTATGCAAGGTATATTCCGGGGAACTTTCTAAGGGTTCTCCATCCTTATTGAAGAATGAGCAAAGCATGGTAAGCGTAGGTAATTCCGCAAACGGATCCTCGAAAGCCGTACGGAAACGGGGCACCACATACAGGTCACTACTTCCCGCCTCGATAAACGAGAAAAGACTAGAGCCATCCACACGCTCACCGCAAGTCAAGATCGCATCCAGATAGGCCGCATTGTTGATTACAAAGTTTAGTGTTTTCAAACGTCCGTCGCCCGCGGGATACATAAAATTAACCATCTGGATATCGTTTCCATAAATGTAGCGGATAATGTCCTCTTTCGTAAACCCGGACGCAGGCTTCCCACAAAACTTCTCTAATTTGTTGGGAGTCATTTCTAGTTCTTTGTTCATGTCTTATATTGATTATGTTTATAGTGTAGAGAAAAACTTCCCTTTGGAACTGTCAACCGGAATCAAGCTAGAGATCGCTTCCGCAACTTCTATAGGCCGGTCAGACTCTATGATGTCCACGCCTTGACGGATGATCATACGGTATGCTTCAGCACGACTTTCGGGTGTGGATAGTTTATCGTCGGAAGGGGCGGTAGAGATCATACACATGGCACCTCTTTCATGTAACATATCGATCACCTCACGGACTTCGGGGGTAATCTTCGGACCTACGTAAGCCATGATATGGCTCCAAGGTATATCGTTATCCTCATAGTCTTGAACCGCTTCTTTCGTTTTCACGAAAGCCTCAAACATGAAATTCGGATTTTTCTCGTAAAAGAAACGAGCCGAGGCACCATCATGAACCGTAATCATTACATAAGGTTCCGCTTGCATATCGGTAATCAACTGAGCGGTGCGCTCCATAGGAACATCCTTCTTATCAAGGATTAGGATTGTTTTTCCACGGGCCCAACGAATCGCTTCCTCTAAAGTCGGGATACGATAGTTTGTGATATTTCCTTCGGGATCCTTCAAACGGAAATTTTGCAATTCTTCCCAAGTGTAATCAGAAACTTTCCCGGTCCCATTACTGGTACGCTCCAGTGTATCATCGTGGAAAAGGACGATAACACTATCTTTGGTTAACCTCGGATCTATCTCGAACGTGGCAGGAGTATAAGAGAGGGTATTTTCAAAGGTTTCCATACTGTTCTCAGGATAGCCTTTTCCCCGTCCACCTCGGTGTCCGCTAATTAAAGGAATTCGGTCATCGGCATATTGGTAGAAAGATATCAAATCATCTACATTTGATATCTGTAGCGTATTCATTCCGTTGTATTCAAGCTCCTCCTTTGGCGTGTTCAATACGCAAGAACCACAAAGCAGGGCCAGCATTAAAAATCTGGCGGATAAATTGAGTTTCATTTCACGATCGTATTTTAGGTGAATGATTCTTTCTATCCGCCAAACTTACACAAAATAAATGATTTTACAGAGTTAGCACCTTAATATTCGTCAACTTTCTGGTCTGCACGGAACTTATCCAAACGTGCTTGCAGGCGAGTTTGGATATCAGCATATTCCGGATTATCGTATAAATTATTCAGCTCATTCGGATCACTTTGCAAATCGTAAAGCTCGTTGCAATTAATCGCGTCATTATGCTCATTCTTCTCTCCATAGAAATGGATCAATTTATAACGACTGTCACGCACGCCATCGTGACGACGTACCATATGGATCGCAGGATAATCATAATAATGATAATATAGATACTCACGCCAATCTCTTGGTGTCTCGCCTCCAAACAAGGGGACTAAAGAAGTTCCTACCATATAATCAGGTTTCTCGATACCGGCTATATCCAGATAAGTCGGGGCATAGTCAATGTTCTGTACTAAGGCCGTACATTCACTTCCCGCCTTGATTTTAGCAGGATAACGGATAATCAACGGCGTACGGAAAGATTCCTCATACATGAAACGTTTGTCGAACCAGCCATGTTCACCCATGTAAAAACCTTGATCCGAGGTATAAACGATCACGGTATTATCCATAAGCCCTTCTTTTTCCAAATAGGCGATCAAACGCCCCACCTCATCATCAATAGATTTGATGCAACGTACGTAATCCTTGATATAACGTTGATATTTCCATTTAACCAAATCCTCGCCTTTCAGGTTCTCGTTAATGAATTTTTCGTTGCGGGGCTTATAAGAAGCGATCCAAGCTTCCCGTTGTTCCGGGGTCATACGATCCAAAGAGGCCTGCCAACCACCAATATTCCATTCCTTTTTATAAGCCTCCTTCTCTTTAAGCTCATCTACCTTCAAATCATAAACCAAAGTCATATTTTTGTCTATACTCATCTCTTGTGTACGTGCGGCATCGCAACGAGTGGCATAATTATCATTGAAAGTATCTGGATATGGGAACTCTACATCCTCATATAAATCCATATATTTTGTATCCGGCATCCAGTTACGATGTGGAGCCTTATGATGAACCAGCAGGCAGAAAGGCTTATCCTTATCCCTCTCTTCCAAAAACTCGATAGCGTGATCGGTCGTAAGGGTCGTCGCATACCCCTCTTCTTTTACATACTTGCCATTCGATTCTTTGCTTTTAAACTCCGGATTATAATAATCTCCTTGATCCCATAACACATGATAATAGTCAAAACCTTTCGGCTCACATTGCATATGCCATTTACCGACAACACCTGTCTGATAACCGTGCTGTTGTAAGATTTCAGAGAAGAATACTTTTGTCGTATCAATACCTTTTCCTAACTGTCTTTGTCCGTTTTGGTGACTGTAAAGACCGGTCATCAAACAAGCACGGCTAGGAGTAGACAGAGAATTCTCTACGAAAGCTTGCCGGAACAACATTCCTTCCGCAGCCAAACGATCTAAATTTGGTGTAGGAGCCAATTTACCTAGCGCATGTCCATAAGCGCTAATAGTTTGATACGAATGATCATCCGTCATGATATGGATGATATTGAGCGGCTTCTCTGCCACTTCTTTTTGCCCGACTCCACATGCGGAGAACAAAAGGGCAGGGGCTAATATAGCTCCATAATTAATCGCATTCTTCATGTATTCAAAATTTTAAAATTACACAAACGTACAAAAAACAGAAATTATCACCAATAATACTTCCGGGCTATCTCAGCCATAGTCGGATATTTACTATCCTCATCGTCATATTGTTGTTTCAATTCCAACAGTTTTGTCTTCAACTCTTTAATCAACGCCTTTTTCGATGGGTCGTTATACAGGTTCTTCATTTCCATTGGATCCTCTTTCAAGTCATACAATTCCCATTCGGGAGTTCTGGACTCATTCTTGGTTCCGGTCATTCCCAACGACTCTCCATAATAGAATATCAATTTATAGCGATCCGTACGGATACCATAGTTGGCTGTCACGTTATGGTCGTTATCCGCATTCATCCAATAGCGGTAATACATAGCCTGTCTCCAATTAGCTGGGGTCTCATTTCTCAAATTCGAGCGGAAACTTTCTCCCTGCATTTGGCTAGGCTTGTCCACTCCGGCATAATCCAAAAATAGAGGAGCGAAATCGATATTCAATGTTATATCCTTATTATCCGTGCCGGGTTTGATTTCTTTCGGATAACGGATAACAAACGGCATACGCAAGCATTCCTCATACATCAATCGTTTATCAAACCAACCATGTTCCCCCAAAAAGAATCCTTGGTCTCCGGTATAGATGACAACCGTGTTTTCCGCCAATCCTTGCTCATCCAAATAGTTCAAGATACGCCCTACGTTCTCATCAATACCAGCGATACAGCGCAAATAATCTTTAATATACAATTGATAAGCCCAATGGCGCAACTCATCACGGCTCATGTCCGTAGGTATATCTGTTTTCACATCCGTCTGCCTCAAATGCTCCATGCTCATCCGTAGCAACTCCGCATACTCTCCCTTGCCCTCATATGTGTCCAATAAGTTCTCCGGCTCCGGGATCGTTACATCTTTCAATAAATCCTTGAAACGCTCGGCGGGTGTCCACGGTCTGTGAGGAGCCTTGAAATGGCACATCATAAAGAAAGGCTTGCTCTTATCTCGATTTTCCATATATTTGATAGCCTCACTTCCTATCACGTCGGTAGAATGCCCTTTATACACTTTACCCGTTCGGGGATTCGCATGCGGATCATTCCCCCATGTACCTTTTTCTATAAGCATCGGGTCATTATAACGGCCCTGTCCGGGCAAGACATTGTAATAATCAAAACCTGTAGGTTCCGCATGCAAATGCCATTTACCGAATATAGCGGTTTGATATCCTGCTTGCTGCAAGCATTTCGCCACATTCGGATGATCCGGATCTAATGGATCTTGCAAAGTATATACACCATTCTTTTGGCTATATTGTCCTGTGATAATCGCTCCACGACTAGGGGTACTGATCGAGTTCGTCACAAAACAATTCCTTAATATTGCGCCCTCATGCGCTATTCGATCAATATTGGGGGTAGGTAAGACCGTTGATAAAATTCCACCATAAGCACTTACCGCCTGCGAAGCATGATCGTCAGACATGATATAAATAATATTCGGTGTCCTATTATTCTGTGCCATGGCTGTTTGAACAGCACTAAAGTCATATAGACAAATGCTTGATAATAAAATGTATTTGTATTTCATGATATTTATATTGATTTATTATAGCCTAACATCTAACTAATAAACTTTCAAAAGATTTGCAAATCTATTAATAAAAAGGGGAATGTCATCATCCTCGCTTCCATAACGAACTATAGATTTTGGCATTCCCTCTTAAGTCATACTTTCTACAAATCAATAATACCCTTGATTCCTATGATCTGTGTGAGGTTTCACTGTCCGTTTCAATGGGATATTCATTCCGTCTGTAGATTCTAACCAATCATAAATTTGAGCATTCAGTTGTTTGATAGTTTCTTTATATTCAGGTTCCGCAATTAAATTCGTGGTTTCATACGGATCTTTTTGCAAGTCATAGAACTCATTCGTATCCCAAACCCCATGATAACGGATATACTTATAACGATCAGTACGGATACCATGCATCGTTGGTGTCTGCGGAAATTCATATTCCCAGTAATACTCATAGAAAATATGGTCTCTCCAATCCACCTTCTCTCCCTTAAGCAAGGGCAGGAAAGAATATCCCACCATCTGCTCAGCCTTTTCCAAACCCGCACAAGCCATAATCGTAGGAGCGACATCCACATTTTGTACCATATTCTCTATCACCTTACCTCCCTCAAACATACTGGGGCAACGAACCAACATAGGAACTCGCACAGATTCCTCGTAGAACTGTCTCTTGTCGATCAATCCATGTTCTCCCCACGCAAAGCCATTATCACCCATGTAAATAACCAACGTGTTATCATCTAACCCTGCTTCTTTCAGATAATCCAAGACAGAACCGATACTTTCATCCACAGAACGCAAGGTCTCACAATATTTGCGAACTTGAACATCCCAAGGACGGCCATGGTAGGAATAGTCCACCCCATGCCAACTTTCTCTTTGACTTTTCACCCAATCCGGAGCCATTTTTTCTCCATAATACTCTTTTCCAAACGCAGCCTTTCCTGTTTTCTTATCAATAGTCGGCAACTCTTTAATGCCATAATGAGGCGTATTGAAGTTCGGAGGCAATACCAATTCCTTATCTTTATAACAATCCTTATGGCGCTTTGCGGCTGAAAAATTGTCGTGCACACCCTTATGAGACAAATAGACAAAGAACGGTTTATCCGCTTGTTTTTGTTCCTTCATGAATTGGATCGCATGGTCGGTCAAGAGATCCGTAACATAGGTGCTGTCTTTATACTGTATCCATTCCCCATTTACATTTATGCCGGGATTATAATATTCCCCCTGCCCTTTGAATCCTTCCCAATGATCAAATCCAGGCTGAGGAGCTCCCGAGTCATTTCCCATGTGCCATTTTCCAAAGAAAGCAGTTTTATATCCGCTTTCTTGCAAATATTGAGGGAAAAATACCAGCCCTTCCGGAAGCGGAGCGGAATTATCTACCACCTTATGGCTATGCGAATACATACCGGTCAAGATAGAAGCCCGGCTGGGAGAAGAAAGAGAAGTTGTGACGAATGCATTTTTGATATGCGCTCCTTCCTTGGCCATCCGATCCATATTAGGAGTTTCCAGCCAAGGGATCGTATGCATGAATCCCATGTAGTCATATCGATGATCGTCCGAAAGAATAAAGACAACATTTAATGGCTTCGTTTTTTTTGAAGTATTGTCTGCTTCCTGATTTTTAGGCTGGCAGGCCAGGCATTGACTTACGATAGTCAATGATAACAAGGTATTATTGATATTTGTATTCATATTGATAAAAGTTGAGGAGCTGTAAGTTTTACAGCTCCAATTAACATTTTATTACCAACCCGGATTTTGTGTTAGTTCAGGATTCAAATCCAATTCCCGTTGAGGAATCGGCATGAGGATCATGTGATCCTTTATATTACTAGCAATATCCGTCTTATTCTTTTCGGCAACTTTCGCTTCGTATGCGCTATGCTCTTTCATCCGTTTTATGAATGTACCTGTACGTACGAGGTCGAACCAACGATGTCCTTCTATCGGAAATTCCAAAAAGCGCTCGTTTAGTATCGCCTCCCGAAATGCGTCTTTGGACAAGCCCGAATAATTACCGGAAGAATCGCCAAATGCACGTTCTCGAACACGGTTAAGAACTTGGTGGGCCTTCGCAGACTCTCCGATTTCATTTAAAGCCTCAGCATACATAAGCAAAGCATCTGAATAACGGATGATATGCATGTTGATTTCACAGAATTTAATAGCAGTTATACCTTCTTGCCAATACTTGCCAAATAAAGGGATACTAGATATTAACTCTTTCCCATTTTGCGGGTTTGTATAATGAGTTCTTAGATTTACTGCTTTTCGCTTGTCATTTTCATTATACTTATCATTTAATTCTATTGTCGGGATATCAGCTTCATTAGATCCATTAACACCGACAGGTTCAGGAATAGAATATTTCGGTCCAATCATACTCATCTCATCATTTTTAGGAAACGGATCTTGTTTATATTCTATATAAAGCACGGCTTCTTTTCCTGCTTCAGTTTCCAAGTTCCAATTGTCACCATAGTTCACATGTAAGCCATATCCATAAGCACCTTCTTGTTCAACAACCTCTGCCAGTTTTTCCTTCGCTTTGGAATAATCACCTTTCGTCAAATACACCTTTCCCGCTAAAATCTTGGCAGCACCTTTTGTCGCACGCCCAATATCCGTAGTCCCATATTCTAAGGGATAAGGAAGGGCATTTTCCGCATCTGTCAAATCAGATAGAATCTGTTCATAGATCTGTTCTTTCGCAACTCTTGGTCCCATAGCATCATCTATTGTCTCTAATTGAGTCACCAAAGGAACATCTCCAAAAAAGCGGACTAAATTGAAATAATAAAGAGCACGCAAGAATTTCGCCTCTGCTATAAATCTTTTTTGCAAATCAGGGTTCATGGTAACTGATGGAATATTATTAACAGCTGCATTCGCTTTCATTATACCCATATAGTTGTTTTGCCACATATCTCTAATAAAAGTATTTTCCGGAGTGTGACGTAAGAATTCCAAATTCTGCAAAAAAGCATTAGGCATACCCAAGCCATTTTTCATCCCATCGCATGTAAGATCGCATAACATATACATATGTCGATTATAGATACTATGAAGCTGTTGATAAGTTGCATCAACTGCCGCTTGAGCATCTTTCTGGTTCGAATAGAAATTATCCACAACCAATCTATCTATTGGTTTTTCATCCAAAAAAGAACATTGTATATTGAATAATGAGAACATAAATATACAACTAAACATTATGACTTTTTTCATGATAATACAATTTAACTATTACTTAATATCAAGTTTTACACCAAACATGAATGTACGAGATTGAGGATAACCGCCGAAATCTTCGCCTGCCTCAAGTGTTGAGGCTCCTCTATAACTAACTTCCGGATCATATCCTCTGTACTTCGTCCATGTCAATAGGTTTTGTCCTGTTACATATAAACGTAGGCCTTGAATATGTTTCATGTTTATCTTAGGGAAACTATAAGACAATGAGAGAGTTTTTAGTTTCAAATAAGAACCATCTTCTATAAATCGATCACTTGCCAATATGGCTCTGTTTGTTGTCGCCTTTGGATAGATATTACTCGGATTCTCCGGAGTCCAGCGATTTACCATGTCTGCGTAAGCATTTTGTCCACCTGTTGGATTCTCCAATTCCATGGCATTGTAATTAAGAATCTTATTCCCATAGGAATATTGCAAGAATACATTAAGTTCAAAACCCTTATAAGCAAACGTATTCGTTAATCCTCCGAAAAATTTAGGATTAGCATCTCCTAATATTTCTCGGTCATTAGCGGCATCAACCTTCCCATCGCCATTTAAATCCTTATATCTACGCAAACCAACCCCAATTGGAGAAGCTGAAGAGGTTTGTTGCTTACACTCTTCCTCATTTTGGAAAATGCCATCAAAACGATATCCATAGAAAACACCTATAGGTTCACCAGCAATTAAGCGGCGTACAGAACCCGTTTTTATATGTCCATCACCTTCTGCCATCTCCTTATAGTCTTCTCCTCCTAATTCAAGCACTTTATTTCTATTAAAAGATATATTAAATGCGGTTGTCCAGCTAAAAGGACCTGTTAAATTATCACTTTCTATAGATAATTCATATCCTTGATTTTCTATACTCCCTATATTTTTCAACATGGTTTGATATCCGGATGTAGCAGGAACAGCGACACTATACAGTAAGTCTGTTGTTTTTTTCTTATAATAGTCTGTCGTAATACGTACTCTATTATTGAATAAACCAAGATCTAAACCAATATCAAATTGTCCGGTACGTTCCCATTTCAGATCAGGATTAGGAATCTTATTGGGGAAGAAACCAGATACAAGTTGATTGCCTAAAATCCAATTACTTGTCCCTAACGTAGCCAAAGATTCATATACTCCAATCTCCGTATTTCCTGTAAAACCATAGCTAGCTCTTAACTTCAGGTTGGAAATTGTCTCTTTTACTGGCTCCATAAAAGCTTCTTCTGATATACGCCATCCAGCAGACGCGGAAGGAAAGAAACCATATTTATTGTTTGCCCCAAAACGAGAGGAACCATCAACACGGGCATTCACGGAGAATAAATACTTATGCTTCAATGTATAATTAACACGTGCTAAATACGACATCAAACTCCATTGCATGGCGTTGGATTCAGGTTTGTTATAAACCGAGCCGGCACCTAAATTGTTATATTCCATTACATCATTCACGAAATTGGAGGATGAGGCCATTACATATTCCGTATTGTTTTTTTGCATCGTAAAACCTCCAAGTAAATTCAAATCATGATCTTCCGCAAATGTTTTATTCCAAGTCAATGTGTTTTCATTTAGCCAATTTATACTTTTGTTTATTCCTATTTGAGCGGTTGCGGTTCCATTTGCTTGATAAATAGTGGACGGTGTATATCGGTTTGTTTTGTGGTACATAATATCAGTACCTAGAGAAACCTTTAAGCGAAGATCCGGGATAATCTCCCATTGCGCATAAATATCTCCAAGTAAACGAGAAGTCGCATTGTTGAATTTTCGTTCTTTTGCGGTCGCAACTGGATTTGGAACTAATATGCCTGGAACATTAACTTGAGTATACGCACCTGTTAACTCATCCTCATACACAGGTTGTATCGGATTCATTCTTAGCGCACCGGAAATGGTACCATCTTCTCCTCCTGTGTCTGTCGCTACGGAATTACTAATTGTATGGCTGGCGGTCATGTGTGTTCCCACGCTAAAATTCTTGAATATTTTACGATCTAAATTCAGGCGTATGGAATAACGCTTGAAATCAGAGTTGATGACAATTCCCTTCTGATCTGAGTAATTGCCCGATATTGCATATTGTGTCTTCTCGTCACCACCCGAAAAACTTAATTGATATGTTTGCGTACTTCCTCCACGAAATATCTCGTCTTGCCAATCCGTCCCATTACCAATCTTTGCGATCTCAGATAAAGCCGTAGCATCATAATAGGGTTTTAATCCATCATTTGTATAAGCCTCATTCACTAATTTCGCATAATCTTGCGCATTCATGACATCTATCTTCTTGGATACGTTTGATATTCCAAAACTTGCCTCAAAAGAGATAATATCCCGTCCCTTTTTACCGCTTTTCGTTGTAATCAACACGACACCATTTGCCGCACGTGCTCCATAGATCGCCGTGGCGGCGGCATCTTTCAAGATCTCTATAGACTCAATATCTGATGGGTTTACAGTAGATAGACCACTCATCTGTGTCTTACCCCCCGTATTACCGAAACCACTACCACTATAAACAGGGAAACCATCGATAACATATAGAGGCTCGTTTCCTCCTTGCAAAGAACTACTGCCACGTACCCGGATAGAAGCTACGGCTCCCGGCATACCAGAGGTTTGTATTACTTGCACACCAGAGGCACGCCCTACCAAGCCTTGATCGATAGAAGTCATGGGCGTTTGCTGTAATTCCGCTGTTTTAACAGAGGATACAGAACCAGTCAAATCACTCTTCTTCACAGAACCGTAGCCAATGACAACAACCTCATCAATATTTTGGGTATCCTCTGTTAGTTGGATTTTAAGGGAATGTTGTTTGCCAATTTTCACCTCTTTGGTCATATAGCCAATATAGGATATCAAAAGTATATCCTTTTCCGATGCGTCTAAACTGAAACGTCCGTCCATATCGGATATGCTACCCGTAGAGGAACCTTTTACGACGACATTAGCGCCAATGATAGGTATGTTCGCTTGATCGGTAATGATACCTGTGATCTTACCATCCTGCTGGTTCATCCGAGGCCGTTCATTTTTCTTGTAGATTATGATATGTTTATCATCAATCGTATAAGACAAGCCTTGTTTATCAAGAATACCATGCAATATTTGGTTGATGCTTTGTCTATCTGCCTTCACAGAGATTTTCTCATTGAGATTAATCTCATCATTCTTGTACCAGAAGGAGTATTCACTTTGATGTTTGATCTCTTCAAGCGCCTCCGAGATAGTAACATTGTGCAGATTCAATGATATTTCCGCTACTTGAGAGTAACCCGTTTTCGCGGATGCGCAAAATAAGCTGAGCATACATAGTACAACAGATAGTCTCATGATGTTATATGTTTTTTTTAGGTTAACATTAGGCATATAATGCCTTGTGTGTGAAATTAATTTCATACTTTTGCAATGATTTAAAGTTTGTAATTGTGTTGCGATAATTCAGACTTGAGTCTTTAGAAACGGAAGATGTTGGTAGCATTTTCCGTTTCGCATCTTTCTCCATTCTCTTTTTTCTATTTCATAGGCATATCGATTTAAAGTTTAAACTCATTGGATTTATTTTTTCGAGATCGTAATTTGATCCCCTTCTATCTCATATCTTATAGGTCGATTAGCGGTCATGACTCGGAGTATTTGGTCTATGTTCTCTCCTCGTACGAAATCACCGGTGAAAGCAGCCTTTCTCAAGTCATCCCCGAGTATCTGGATTCTCACGTTAAAGCTCCTTTCCAGTTGCTTAGCGATTTTCTCTAGTGGATAATTGGTGAAATAGAATTTACCACAAACCCACGCCGTATAACTTTGTAATCTCACCTCTCTCTTGATAAAGCGATGTGAGGCTTTCATATATTTTATTTGCTGTCCCGGCATTATCTGGATGAGATTTTTAGTGTCAAGTCCGACACCGACTTTCCCTTCCGCTAAAGTCACCTCTATATTATCATCGTCATCATAGGCCTTCACATTAAACTTCGTTCCTAATACTTTCACCTTAACATTTTCAGCGCTAACGATAAAGGGATGCTCCTTGTCGTGCGATACCTCGAAGAATGCCTCACCGTTCACCTTTACCTCCCTCTGCCCGGAGACGAAAGCTGCCGGATAACTCAATGTTGTACCGGCATTGAGGATCACTTTCGTGCCGTCAGACAGGACTACGGAGGATCGCATTCCCATCGGATTCACCATCTCTATCATTTGGCTGTTCAGTTTCTTGTAACCTTCATGGAAAGAGATATAATTGGAGATGCCGAACAAAAGCGTGACGGAGGCGGCGACCGCAGATATTCTCAACCAAAACCTTCTGCGCAAGCTGCGTTCGATACGGTTGTTGACCTCAAGGAAGATATCTTCCCTCATTTCGTCACCCATTTGCTTTATGATCTCTTTTCTTGTCTCCATATTTCGTCTTTCTTATAATAAGGAGTAAGGATCGGTGAAATTCGTTTAAAGAGAAAGACATTTTTTTTAAAATGTTTGAAATATGTCCTAGATGCATAAAACATCCAAATAATTGTCGTGTAGAAAGTCATTTTCACCTAGTATTACTCCCTTCTGTGTAGAATATATACTTTAAGTGCTATAGGATATATACTTCAAGTGCTTTGGAATATATACTTCATTGGCTAATTTGATTTTATTGGAAAATGGATATTAATATGAAAACAAACGAAATATCAGGAAAATCCGATTTCAACCGTTTTATTAACTTCTCCACCGCAATCTTCATTTGCACTCGGACCGTACTCTCTTGGATGGATAGGATTTTAGCGACCTCCTTGGTACTTAATCCTTCCTCACGGATCATCAAGAATATTAGGCGACATTTTTCGGGAAGCTCATCAATTGCTAGATTAAGAAGTTCCCGCATTTCTTGCGATTCCAACATACCCTCAGGAGTAGCTTCTTCCTCTGGTTCAAATGAGCATAACTGATCCATCTGGATTTTATTGACACTATTGCTTCTTGAAATATGACGAAGCGCTTCGTTGCGTACCGTTATATACAAGTAAGTATCTATATTGTCTATCTCTTTTAAGCGTGCTTTTGATTTCCAAATGGAAAAGAACACGTCGGACACGACCTCCTTGCAAGCCTCTTTCTCTCCAAGGCAATAATACGCAAAACGGAATACCTGATCGTAATACAAATTATAAAAGTGCTCAAATGCCCCTCTGCCGTCTGAAGAAACAGAGGATAACAAGTTCATAATATTTTGTTTAGATACTTTCATGCCCTTTTATACTTAGAGAAAAAGCGGGTTGTCGCCCACACTTCGTAAGGTATCGCCAGAGACCTATGCACACGTAGACAAGCAACCCGCAGATATAGCGAGGGCTTGTGCCTTGTGTGCTGTTAAAACTGGCGATTTCAACGAAGTAAGGCACTTCCAAAATTTTCACGATACAAATATAAGGTTTTTATCACATTTAAATCTCTTTAAAGCGTACTATTGATTTCTGTGAGATCATTATCTTTGTACGAAACATATCGGTGAAATTATGGACGAGAAAGTGCTCGAGAAATTGAAAATCTTGGCCGAGTCGGCAAAATATGACGTATCCTGCGCTTCCAGCGGAACCTCCCGTTCGCATAAGAGCGGGGCTATAGGAAGTGCCGCGGGATGGGGCATTTGCCATAGTTTCGCTGAGGACGGACGGTGCATCTCGCTTTTAAAGATCATGCTGACGAATTATTGTATGTATGATTGCGCCTACTGCATCAACCGGCGAAGTAATGATTTGCCGAGGGCTACACTCTCCGTTACCGAGTTGGTGAATCTTACGATCGAGTTTTACCGGCGTAATTACATTGAAGGATTGTTTTTAAGCTCCGGCGTGGTCCGAAACCCGGATTACACGATGGAACGGTTGGTGAGAGCCATCAAGGATTTGCGCCTCGTACATCACTTCAATGGATACATACATATGAAGAGTATCCCCGGAGCCAGCCAAGAATTGGTAAATGAGGCTGGGCTTTACGCCGATCGTTTAAGCGTGAATATAGAGATCCCGAATGAGGCGAGCTTGCGGACTCTAGCTCCGGAAAAGGATTTTAAAAGCGTATTTGCCCCTATGCGTTATATCCAACAAGGTGTATTACAAAGCGCCGAGGAACGCAAGCGTTTCCGGTATGCCCCACGATTCGCTCCCGCCGGGCAAAGCACGCAGATGATCGTTGGCGCTACGGCGGATACCGACAAGGATATACTTCGTCTATCATCGGCCTTATATCAGAGACCTACGATGAAGCGTGTTTACTATTCGGGATTCATTCCGGTAAATGCGTATGATAACCGTCTTCCGGCACTTACCACGCCTCCGCTGGTCCGTGAGAATCGTTTATATCAAGCGGATTGGTTATTGCGTTTTTATCAATTCAAGGTAGATGAGATTGTCAATGACGCATATCCGGATCTGGATCTAGACGTGGACCCGAAGTTGGCTTGGGCCCTGCGGCATCCGGAAGTCTTCCCGGTAGATATCAATAAAGCGGATTACGAGATGCTTCTTCGGGTTCCGGGAATTGGCGTGAAATCGGCAAAGATCATAATCGTTTCCCGGCGTTACGCTAATCTCGGTTCAGAGCAGTTGAAGAAAATAGGAGTGGTCATGAAAAAGGCTAGCTATTTTATTACTTGCCGGGAACTCCCGACGCAGACCGTGAATGAGGTCAGCCCTGAAACCGTCCGGCAACTATTGACGAGAAAGAGCGGAAAGAAAGTAGACGATCGGCAGCTTATACTGCCTTTTATAGATTAACGCCTGTTTTATAAGAAGGATTGATAATGATTATATTTGTTTACGACAAGACTTTTGAGGGATTGCTTACCGCCGTATTCGATGCCTATTCCCGCCGGACTTTTCCGGATTTGTTATTAGCCGAGGGCGAGCCATTTCCATTGTTCTATGACGAGGCGATCCGGATTTATACGGACGACCGGAAAGCAGAACGGGTATGGAAAGGGCTTGAGAAGAAAATCTCCAAGTCTTCTCTTTCCGGGTTGACGGTAACTTGGTTGTCGGAATTACCGGAAGTAGACCTGTTGTTATTCAGATATATCCGCAAAGCGATCGATGCTCCAGCTACGATTGAGTTCAATCTTGGTGACCCGGACATATTGGAAACGGCCAAGATCTGGAAGAAAGTAAACAACGAACGCTTGCGAGTGATGCAATTCTTTCGTTTCCAAAAAGCGGCGGATGGAACTTACTTTGCCGCCATCGCACCTATATATAACGTATTACCTTTGGTATTACCTTATGCGCAAGACCGTTTCGCTGATCAGCAATGGCTCATTTACGACTTAAAAAGAGAGTATGGATATTATTATGATCTTAACGATACGATAGAAGTCCGTTTCGAAGAGAAAGATTCACACTTATTGACCGGATTGCTCAGTGAGGATATCATGGATAAGGATGAGAAACTTTTTCAAAGTATGTGGAAAGAGTATTTTAAGTCTATCGCTATCAAGGAGCGTTTAAACCCACGGCTTCATCGCCAACATATGCCGGCTCGTTTTTGGAAATATATGCCGGAGAAGAGATAATAGTATAATTGCTATTAATCAGCCAATTACAGTTTTTGTTAATTTCATTATCGAAAAACTAAAGTTTTTTCAGCAGGAAACTAGAGTTTCTCCATTGGAAAACTTTTGTTTCATCTAAGGAAAACTAAAATTTCGTGCTATAGAAAAAAATGTTTCTCTCATATAAAACCAGCCTGTTATTTAACGAAAAAGGGATGAGCTTAATATCAAGTCCATCCCTTCTTATTACAATCAACACGTTTCTCTTATAGCTCACGAATCCAGATATTACGGAAGCTGATCGGCTCGCTAGGATCGCCATGGCTCTGTAGGATGATAGGGCCTGCGCCATGTTTCTTCACTTGTGGGAAACCGATCCACTCTGTCGTACCCAATATCGTCGTATGGTTCTGCAAAACCACGCCGTTCTGGATAACCGTTACGGTTGGATGCGTGCGATAAGAACCATCTTCCTTGAAAGTGGGGGCGGTATAAATGATATCGTACACGTTCCATTCGCCCGGTTTACGCATGGCGTTGGCCAAAGGAATGGATTGTTTGTAGATACTACCCGTCTGGCCGTTCACGTAAGTCGGGTTATTGTAGCAGTCTAACACTTGAACCTCATACATCCCTTGCAGGAAAATACCGCTGTTACCTCTCGACTGGCTCTCTCCAGTGATATTCGTCGGGACCTGCCACTCGATGTGCATCTGGAAATCGTTGAATTTCTGTTTGGTCTGGATATCACCTTTCTTCTTGTTTACGGTAAAAACGCCATCATGTACATCCCATTCGGCCGCACCACCTTTTACGCTCTCCCAAGCGGAAAGATCCTTGCCGTCAAACAAAACGATAGCGTCGGAAGGAGCCGTGAAACCTCCACCTTTTAAATCTGTACCCGGAGTGACTACCGGCGGAACAGGTTCGTAAAACTCGGACATCTCATGCGTGATACCCGCATAACCTGTAGGCATCTTGAACTCTTTTTTCTTGTCTTGAGCGACAACGGTAACGCAACCCGCTAAAGCGAAAGCCGCAACTGTAAGCAATCTTTTGTTCATGGTCTAAAATGATTTATTAGTTAGTTAACATTTCTTGCTGCAAATATACCGTTTTTTGCCGAGACTGATAACGATTTGTCAGAAATCTTATTGATTATGATCAAATAATCTTTTCTCGGCCAACTGCTCAAACTTGGTGTTCGGACGACCGTAATTGCAATACGGATAAATACTTATACCGCCTCTCGGTGTGAATATACCAGTAACTTCGATATATTTCGGATCCATTAATTTTATCAAGTCCTTCATGATAATATTCACGCAATCCTCATGAAACGCCCCATGGTTGCGGAAGCTGAATAAGTAAAGCTTCAAGCTCTTGCTCTCTACCATTTTCACGTCGGGGATATAATCGATATGAATCGTAGCGAAATCCGGTTGTCCGGTAATCGGGCAGAGACTGGTGAATTCCGGGCAATTAAACCGTACCCAATAATCATTTCCTTGATGCTTGTTCGTAAAAGCCTCCAATACCTCCGGAGCGTAATCCTGTTTATATACGGTAGAGCCACCTAATAAATGCAACTCTCCTTCTTGTTTTCTCTCGTCCATTTCTTTCATTTACTTTTGATTCTCTTCTTTCCTTTTCAGATATTTCTCCAATCCGTCCTTACGAAGTTTGCAAGCCGGACAATGCCCACATCCCTCAGCCATAACACCGTTATAGCAAGTCAGCGTCTGCGTACGTACTAGATCAAAGACGCCCAGCTCGTCCGACAATTCCCAGACTTCGCTCTTATCCCGGTCCATAAGTGGGGTATGAATTACGAATTGCTCATCCATCGCCAGATTTAATGTTACGTTAAGAGAACGCACGAACGTATCCCGGCAATCCGGATAACCACTATAATCAGCCTCGGAGACACCCGTTACCAAATGATAAATCCCCTTACCACGGGCTAAGATAGCGGCGAAAGTAAGGAATACCATATTACGGCCGGGCACAAACGTATTCGGATAGCTATCCTCCGGCTTCTCTTGATCCATCTCTATGCTCGCATTCGTAAGCGAGCAATTGGGATCTAACTGGCTGATAAGCGATACGTCCAATAACTGAAAAGGTACGTCCGCATCCGCAGCGATCTTTCGAGCGACCTCTATTTCCAAGGAATGTTTCTGTCCGTATGTGAAGCATACGGCCTCTACACGTGAAAAATGCTTCTTCGCCCAGAAAAGGCAAGTTGTGGAATCTTGTCCACCCGAGAAGCATACCAAAGCGGCATCTTGTTGTTTCATATCTTTCTTGTTTTTAATACGTGGTTTAGCAAGCACACGGAAAAGACATCTTTTCAGCCACAAAGATACGCTTTTTTTTTTAATTCTTTCGAGCGGCGATAAGCAACATCATCGGACGGCGAAGTTCGTCTCGCATCCCGGGAACCGTATCCAGCATCGATTCGTCCGGTTGAGGCTCCACCAGATGGGTGATACAGAAACCCGCCTTGATCAACCCGTTCACGTAAGTCGTAAGTGTCTTATGATATTTGGTTACATCCTCTCCCAAAAAACGAGCATGCCGGACTCCCTCTTGAAAATAATGATCCACCGGCCAATGCGCAGGTTTCCCCTCCGAATCGTAAATCCAATCTTGATTGCCATAAGCAGTAAAAACGGGATGTTCCACAGAGAAGACAAAGACACCCTCTTCCGTTAAACATTTATATACCTCTGTACAAACCGTATCGAACGACTCGAGATAATGGAATGTCAAGGAGCTGATCACGATGTCAAAAGAATTTGGAGCAAAATCAAAATCCTCGATTGCTATTCTTTTATATTCGATCAACGGGGAGGAATTTATCTCCCGTGCCTTGTCTAACATCTTCCCGGAAAGGTCAATGCCTAAAGCGAAGGTCGCCCCTCGCTCTATGGCATATCGACAATGCCAGCCAAAACCACACCCTAAATCCAATACACGCTTTCCGTTAAAATCAGGCAACATCTTCTTTAGCTCATGCCATTCTCCTGCTCCTCTCAGCCCTTGTACAGAGCGAGACATCTGACTGTATTGACTGAAAAAGCGTTCATCATCATACTTATTTTCTTTCATATTATATATTGTAGGGATATCTTGGCCGAAGATACTTATTTTTCGTAGATACCGACATGATTTCCTTCGCTATCTTCTAAAACGGCGAAGTATCCTTTATTTTCCGCTTCAATCTTTGTCTTGGGTATAATAATTTTACCCCCTTTATCCAATACTTTAGATAAAGTGTCCTCGATATCTTGGCTATTAAAATGGATTAAGATACCATCCGGCGAAGGTTGATAACTAGGAGCGTAGAACAAAGCCCCAACCACTTCTCCTTGCTCGATAAAACAAGCCATCTTCTCTGTCTCACACTCGAAAACCGATAGTTTTAACCCCAAAATAGTTTCATAGAAATTGATCGCTCGATAAAAGTCTACAGTTGGAATCTCGAAAAAAGCAATTAAATTGTTCATTTTGTTTTCTTTTTATAGTTACTGTTAATGTCCTCGCGAAGACATCACAAAAGTAGAGCGTATCGTATCTATAGGATAGAAGAAAAAGGACATCTTGATCACTCCGAGAAATAATCAGAATAAGGAGCGCATAAGGAAAGATACTCTGTGGGTGTATAGCCGGAAAACAGCTTAAACTCTTTTATCATATGTGACTGATCTGAAAACCCACATTCATAAGCTAGTTGAGCGAATGAAATGGATGGATTCTGTTGTACCTTAAATAAAGCCCGTTGCATCCTAACGACACGAAGAAACTCTTTGGGCGTAGCTCCTACATAATCTAAGAAAATGCGGTTGAACTGTTTAGAACTTAGGCATGCGGTTTCAGATAACTCAGAAATATTAGTTTTCGCTTGTTCATTTATTTGATGGAGGACTGCGGATATTCGCTTTAAGTTATATTCATAGCCTTCAAACCTATAAAGACGGTGAATCAAAAACTGCTCGATCAAGCGGATGCAAGTTTCATGATCATCAGCCTCTATCACTTTTCTGGATAATATTGATAATTCCAAATCTTCTATAGCATCCACCGCTATAAGTTCTCCATAAAAGAACTTAAGGGGAAGTTGAAGGATGGCTCTTGCCGCATACGGCTGAAAAACAACCGTGATCATTTCAATCTTTCCGGCTGACATCACATCTGAAAAGTTGAGGCATTGCCCACAGATGAACGCTTGAGGCTGCGATTCTTTTTTTCCTACTAATAAAAGCCTTTTACCCCTATGAAATACTAATTGTATGCAGCCCGTTGGTAAAGTCCGTTCAGATACAGAAACATCCGCGCCATCTTCCAGTATCCAATAATATCTTACATAAGGAGTTAATATATGAATAGGCTTTATTATTTTAAATGACTGCATCTTATAGAATTTAATTTATCGGGGCAAAGGTAAATAAGCCCTAATCAATTCTATAGTAAAAAAGAGACATTTTATATAATACTGCGACATTACGCTTCAATCAACTATTTTGGGGTATATTCAAAACTGTAGTATGCTTGATTTCATTAAGCACAAAAGAGCTTTGCATCTTCACGATGCCATGAACCTTGGTTAATTTCTCGAACACAAATTGATTATAGGCATCTAAATCCTTAAGAACCACTTTGACAAAGAAATCATAAATACCTCCCGTCGAGTAACATTCCATTATTTCATCGATATTCCGTATTTCTTCTTTGAAGCGTTCGATATGCTCATCATCGTGTACAGCTAAAGATACATTACAGAAAATGATCAAGGGTAATCCTATTTTTTATTGTCGACCAATGCCACATATCCTTTTATATATCCTTCGTTTTCTAAACGTTTGATTCGTTCGTAAATAGGAGTCTTAGAGATATGAAGTTTCTCAGAAAGCTCTTTTGCATTGATCTTCGCGTCCTTTTGCAAAGAATGAAGAATTTCAATATCTGTCTCATCAAGTAGTGCCATAGTTTTTTTTCCTGTTTTATTTGATTTAATATCCCCGAATTAGAATTATAGAATGCAAAACAGGACAAAAATAGGAAAATTATCGTATTTAAGCTTGACGTATAGGAAAACAATCTTCTTTAAATAACTTTGCAGCAAATAAAAATCTAATTCTAACACAATTATGTTTAAAAGTAAAGATCTTCTGTATCATAGTATCGCCATATTGACAGTCATTATATGGGGAACAACGTTTGTCTCCACAAAAATACTGATTAATACAGGATTATCACCGGTTGAGATATTGTTATACCGTTTCGTGCTTGCGTATTTTTGTATTTTGACTATAGCGCATCGACGGTTGTGGGCTAATTGCGTAAAAGATGAATTCTTGTTGTTCTTGTCTGGATTATGTGGTGGTTCCCTATACTTCATAGCGGAGAATACGGCACTGGGCATCACATTGGCTTCCAACGTTTCATTATTGATTTGTACAGCACCGATCATTACAACGGTATTGTCTCACCTATTTTATAAAGAATCTCTTAGGAAAGGACTGTTATATGGATCTTTAGTTGCCTTATTTGGAGTCGGATTAGTTGTTTTCAACGGCAGTGTTCTTTTAAAAGTAAATCCACTTGGTGATTTTCTCACTTTAGTTGCCGCTACGATGTGGGCTTTTTACTGCCTTATCCTAAAGCGTTTGAGTCGTTCTTATCCCACCTTGTTTATTACACGCAAAGTATTTTTCTATGGGATACTTTCTCTTTTCTTCTATTTTGCGATCTACCCTTTAAATATCAAACTAGAGTTATTGAAACTGCCAGTCGTATATTTAAATATATTATTTCTGGGTGTCATCGCCTCAATGCTTTGTTATATCATGTGGAATACGGCAGTCAGAGCCCTCGGAGCATCAAAAACAGCCAATTATATTTACATTGTCCCTCTGGTCACCTTGATAACTTCTGCGATTTTTCTATCAGAAACTATTACGATAGCTTCTGGTATTGGCGCTTTAGCCATTATTAGTGGAGTTTATATCGCAGAGAGGTAAAAATAAAGAAGGGTTACTCATATGAGTAACCCTTTGATTTTCAGTGGTGCCACCAGGAATCGAACCGGGGACACAAGGATTTTCAGTCCTTTGCTCTACCAACTGAGCTATGGCACCATCATGTCGTTTTGTATATCGTTGTTTCGATTACGGGTGCAAAGGTAGGTATTATTTTTAATCCAGCAAATGTTTTGAAAGAAAAATTCACAGGACAGTAAATTATCTATTTTTCCTGCAAAAAAATCCACTTTTCTCTTGCAGGTTCAAAAACAATGTGTACCTTTGCACCCGTAATCGAGACAACGATACAAAAAAACGGGATGTAGCACAGTTGGCTAGCGCGCCACGTTCGGGACGTGGAGGTCGGAAGTTCGAGTCTTCTCATCCCGACTCATCAAAAAGGCAAGAATCTTGAAAGAGATCTTGCCTTTCTTTTTTCAATCCTATTAATATCTAATGAATAACAAAAGGTATCAACATATATTGTTCGATCTGGACGGTACATTAACCGATCCTATGATTGGTATTACCAGTTCTGTAAAGTACGCCCTCTCCTATTTCAATATAGAAGTAGAAGATTTACGATCTTTATGCCCTTTCATCGGGCCACCATTAAAAACATCCTTTAAGGACTTCTATCAGTTTACAGATGAGCAAGCAGATGTAGCCATTGCTAAATACCGGGAATATTTTTCAAAACAAGGTATTTTCGAGAATACCCTGTATCAAGGTACTGATGAATTACTCCGTTTGCTTACCGAAAACGAAATGAAAATCTACTTAGCCACCTCAAAACCGCAGCCCTTCGCTCAACAAATTCTAGAATATTTCCACTTAGAATCTTATTTTACATTTGTTGGAGGAAGCACATTCGACGGAAGCCGTTCCGAAAAAGCGGATGTAATACAATATGTATTAGACAGCACCGATATAAAAACACGGTCTGACGTAGTCATGATCGGTGATCGTAAATATGATATAGAAGGGGCCAAAGCGAATAACATAGATTCAATAGGAGTCCTTTACGGCTACGGGGATGAAGAAGAACTAGCGAATGCCGGAGCAAACAAAATCGTTACTGATATAAAAGAACTATCATCTTTCCTTCTAACAGGGAATATCCCCATATAGAAAGCTTAAGCAGATCTATAAATCACATTAAAAATAAACATCAGCAATAAAGAGAATGAAATATTTGGAAAGCTCGGCTTCAACCGGGCTACCAATTTTTCTATAGCGATCTTCATCTGTACACGAACCGTACTCTCTTGAACCGATAATATTTCCGCGATCTCCTTCGTTTTCAATCCCTCCTCACGAGACATCAAAAACACAAGACGGCATTTCTCAGGAAGTTCGTCAATCGCTTTATCAAGCATCTCTCTCATCTCTTTTAACTCCAAATGCTCCTCCGGAGAACCCTCATCTTCCTCTTCCATTAATGGCAACAACTCATTTAAAGAAACCCTATTCAAGTCTTTATTCCTTGCTTGAAAACGAAAAGACTCGTTACGTACGGAAATATATAAATAGGTATCTATATTATCAATATCCTTTAATCGTTTCCGGGATTGCCAGACCGAGAAAAAAACATCTGTCACAACTTCACGGCATGCCTCCTTCTCGCCTAAACAATAATAAGCGAAGCGAAAAACCTGATCATAATATAAATTATAAAAACGTTCGAAAGCTCCCCTGTTATCTACCGACACAGATTCAAGCAACCCTTTGATATCTCGCACAAAAACTCCCACTCCTTTTTCTTTGATTTGGCAAACATACTAAATATAATCTAAATGCCTTTTTTAAAAAGCAGACTATTTTTTCTCATATTTTACTTGCATATTCAAATTATTAAACTACTTTTGCACCCGCAATACGGAAGTAGCTCAGTCGGTAGAGCACTGGTCTCCAAAACCAGGTGTCGGGAGTTCGAGCCTCTCCTTCCGTGCATGAGCGGCAACACTATGAATATGTGTTGCCGCTTTTTTATTATTCTCCTTCTCTTCCCATTGCGATAAAAAAGCGTAAATAAGACAACATTTTTCGTTAAAGAGACTATTTTTTCTTTCAATATATAAAGGAATATACTACTTTTATTGCCGATTTTAAATCTAATTGAGACTTAGTGTAAATCGTATACCATAGAAACAGATGACAACTAACAAATTTTCAAATCGATACTCGTCTGAGAGGAAAAAGTATTTTTTCAAAAGTAAGGCGTTTATCCTGTGCCTCGGATTATTTTTGGGAGCTGGGATTATGATCGCCCTTTATAAAACATCTGTATATTTCTCGACAGATGAATCTTGTATGATGTGCCACGTGCATCCTCACGTAGAAAACAGTTGGAAACTTTCCAAGCATGTAAATAATGGAAGTGGCGTTAAGACACATTGCGTAGCTTGTCACCTCCCACCCCAAACAAATACTTGGAAACATTATAGCGCAAAGGCTAAATTGGGTATGAAAGATGTTTGGTCATACTTGACTAAAGACAGCGCGGATTTCAATTGGGAAACTAAGTCCGAGTTGGAACACGCCGTTAAATATATCCCCAATGAATCTTGTAAGGAGTGCCATCAGAACTTATTCCCCGAAGGAATTACCGATGATGGTGTAACGGCACATTTATATTATGATGAGAATGAGAAAAAGCTAGATCTACAATGTATTAGTTGCCATTTGGATGCAGGACATTACAATCCGAACTACAATCACTCCAAGATGGTTGGTATACCAGGACAAAATACATCCGGGGCATCTTCGGATACCAGTTTGTTTTTTAAGGAACCAACTACAGTTACCTCTTTCACCGACTATGTAGAACAAATTCCCGGAACAATGGTCTCATTCAAGATGATTGCTATCCCCGGAGGTTCATTCAAAATGGGTAGTGAGGAAAAAGAGGCATTTCATAAAGCAGATGAGTCGCCTGTACACAACGTAACTGTCAGTCCGTTTTTCATGGCTGAGGTCGAGGTGACTTGGGATCAATACTGGGCTTTCTATGGGAATACGATGAGTGAGGGCCGTACCCCTCCAGAGACCGTATACGCAAATAACAGTAATCCGAATGTCGATGCCATCTCCGGTCCTACACCTCCGTTCGGTTTTCCGGATCAAGGCTGGGGTGGTGGAGATCGCCCGGCTATTACAATGACTCATTATGCGGCCGAGACTTTCTGCCAATGGTTATCCAAGAAAACAGGAAAGACTTATCGTTTACCGACCGAGGCGGAATGGGAATATGCGGCACGTGGCGGCACGGAAACGCCTTATTTCTTTACGGGCAATCCAAAAGATTTCTCCGATCAAGGCTTCTGGCGTAAATTTTTCGACGCAAAGACTGATAGTATAGGTTCTTATGTGATTTATAGCAAGAACAGCAAAAACAAGACGCAAGAACCGGATTTAGTAAAAGCCAATCCCTTTGGTTTAAAGAATATGTTGGGTAATGTAATGGAATATTGTGCCGACAAGTATGATCCTGAAGCTTACGCTAAAAGCGGAAGTAGCGCCACAGATCCATTGGTTACCGAAGGTACTGAGTGGGTAGTGAGAGGCGGTAATTACACCTCCGATGCGGCAGATCTTCGCTGCGCTTCCCGTGATTATACCAAACATGAAGCTTGGTTAAAAACCGATCCGCAACAACCGAAGAGTATCTGGTGGTACTCCGATATCAGAGGAATCGGTTTCCGTGTTGTATGTGAACCTAATAAATAGTGTCTAAAAAATAATATCATGAAAAAAGAGAACAGCATTAGCAGAAGATCATTTCTGAAAAGTTCAGCCCTAGCGGGTGCGCTTGGAGCAATTGGAACAGGTAGTACAGTTGGTGTATTAACTTCTTGTGGTGGAGGTGAAAGTGCGAACGCAATAAAGCCTTTGAAAGAACCCGGTACTTATTACGTGCCCGAATTACCAGATCTGGCGACTGATGGAAAAGAACTAAAAGCTGGTGTAATCGGTTGTGGCGGACGTGGTTCCGGAGCCGCTTTTAACTTCTTGAACGCTGCGAACGGCGTTACGATCGTGGCTTTAGGCGATACGTTCCAAGAACGTGTCGATGATTTGGCAAAGAAATTAAAAGATGAGAAAGGAATTGATGTACCGGCTGATAAACGTTTCGTCGGCTTGGATGCATACAAACAAGTGATTGATAGCGGTGTAGATGTAGTGATCGTCGCCACTCCTCCCGTATTCCGTCCAGTTCATTTCCAATACGCCACAGAAAAGGGCAAACATTCCTTCTTAGAGAAACCTATCTGTGTTGATCCGGTTGGTTACCGTACCATTATGGCTACCGCAAAACAAGCTGCGGCAAAGAACTTATGTGTCGTAACCGGTACTCAACGCCATCACCAACGCAGTTATGTCGAGTCTTACAAGAAGATCATGGAAGGATTGATCGGTGAGATCACGGGCGGTACGGTTTACTGGAATCAGAATATGCTTTGGTATCGGGATCGTCAACCGGGATGGAACGATTGCGAATATATGATCAAAGACTGGGTAAACTGGAAATGGCTTTCCGGCGACCATATCGTAGAGCAACACGTACATAATATAGATGTATTCACTTGGTTCAGCGGATTGAAACCAGTCAAGGCTGTAGGTTTCGGTTCTCGCCACCGTCGTATCACTGGCGACCAATATGATAACTTCAGCGTTGATTTCACAATGGAAAATGGTATCCATATGCATAGTATGTGCCGCCAGATAGATGGTTGTGCAAATAATGTAAGCGAATTCATCCAAGGAACCAAGGGATCATGGAGCAGTGACACGATGGAGATCAAGGATTTGGCAGGAAACGTTATCTGGAAATATGATAGTGAGGCCGAAAAAGCGAACTTCAAGCAAACTGACCCGTATACATTAGAGCATGTAAACTGGATCAACTGCATCCGTGGTGGTAAACAAATCGAGCAAGCTTCTGAGACTGCTATCTCCAATATGGCCGCAATCATGGGTCGTGAGTCCGCTTACACGGGTGCCGAGACCACTTGGGATGCCATGACTGCCTCAGCATTGGATTACACTCCGAAAGATTTGAACTTAGGAAAGATGGATATGAGCGGCTTCGTCGTTCCTGTTCCGGGTAAACCAATCGACAAGAAATAATCCAGACTGTTTATGACATTAAATAGAAGAAACTTTTTAAGAACCTCCTTATCCGGCGCTGCTTTAGCGGTAGGAAGTACGGCCTTGGCCTCCTGCTCTTCCAAGTCGGCAAACACTGCCAAAGGAGAAAAAGGGAGCGACAAGCCCGGCAAGGACCTTGAATTAAAGCTTTCTTTCCAAGAGGGAATCGCCCCGGGTGAAAGTTTGAACGAGAAACTTGATTTTATGGAGAAGTTGGGCGTTGTAGGTTTTGAGCCGGGTGGCGGAGGATTAGCCAGCCGGGTAAACGAGATCAAGCAGGCCTTAAACGGACGTAATATCAAAGTGAGTGCCATTTGCGCCGGCTTCAAAGGCTTTATTCTTTCTACCGATCCAGCCATCCGCAAGGAATGCATGGATACGATGAAAGAGATCATCGCCGCAGCCGGTGAATTAGGTTCTACGGGCGTGATTATCGTTCCTGCCTTTAATGGTCAAGTCCCCGCCTTGCCTCATACGATGGAGACACGGGATTTCCTTTGCGAGCAATTCAACGAGATGGGAACTTTCGCCGCCCAGCATGGGACTAGCGTCATCTTTGAACCTTTGAACCGAAAAGAGTGTTTTTATCTACGTCAAGTAGCCGACGCCGCCTCTTTATGCCGGGATATCAATAATCCGGGTGTACGTTGCATGGGCGACTTCTGGCATATGACATGGGAAGAGACCTCTGATATGGGAGCCTTTATCTCCGGTGGAGAGTATCTCCAACACGTACACGTGGCCAGCCGCAAACGTCGCAGCATGCCGGGTGAGGATGGAGATGCCGATAACTATATCAATGGCTTCAAGGGATTGAAAATGATTGGTTATAACAACTACGTAAGTTTCGAGTGCGGATGTCAGGGAGACCGTAACGTGGTAGTCCCCGCCGCCGTCAAGTTATTACGTGAACAATGGGAACAAGCTTGATAAGATGCCTTTAGTATACCCAAATATGCAATTGAGTGAGGTGGTGGAAGAACACCCCTCACTCATTCCCGTAATCAACCGGTTTGGGATTCGTCTCGGGCTTGGCGACAAATCGGTGAAGACGCTCTGTGAAGAACATTCGCTGGATACGGACTTTTTATTGACAGTGATCAATACCTTCCTCAACGAGGAGTATTTTCCGGAGAAGAAGTTACAAACTTTCCATACATCGCAGATCATTGATTACCTGACAAAGACGAACCAATACTATTTACGTTATCAGCTTCCCAATATAGAACGCCATCTAGGTTCCTTTATCTCGATGAGTACGCCAGGCAATCCTACTCTTGGATTGATAGGACGCTTCTTCTCCTCGTTCAAGGAAGAACTCATCGCCCGCATTGAGAAAGATGATAAGATATGGTTCCCCTACTGCATGTCGTTAAGTAAAAAGCTGGGAAAAGAACCGGCGGGAACGATCGATGGATTGCAAATCACCTCCGAGCAACGTACGGAAGATACCATCGAGGCCCTTTTAGCCGACTTAAAAAGTATCATGGTCAAGCATCTTTCGGGAGATTACGACGAGAATTTATGTTATGCCGTCCTCTTCTCCATCTGTAGTCTGGAGAAAGATATCAAACAACACAACCGGATCCGGTATCGAATCCTTACCCCCATGGTCTCGGCCATGGAAAAATTATGTATCTAACGATCTGAAATGCATCGAAACAAACAAATAGCGATCATACTGTCTGATACCCTAAGAAGTATTGGGCTGCAAAGCTTGCTGACCGACTACTTCCCCCCGGTAGAGGTTTGCTATTTTCCAAATTTCGAGATGCTTTCCTCCACAGGAAGCGACACCTACGATTACTATTTCACCGATTCTGATACCCTTGTGCTCAACGCAGATTTCTTCCTCCCGAGAAGAAACAAGACCGCCCTCCTCATCGACAGCACCGAAGAACACGGGGCACTCTCGTCTACGAACCGTATCACGTTACGTTCCTCCCAAGAGACCATTATCGAGCAATTGCAACAATTATTTACGAGCGACAGCTCCAGCAACACCACAACCGAAAACAACAAGGACCTATCCAGCCGTGAGGTAGACGTACTTCAACTGATCGTAAAAGGCATCACGAATAAAGAGATCGCCGATAAGCTGAACATCAGCTTGAACACCGTCCTCACCCATCGTAAGAACATCACCGCCAAGCTGGGCATCAAGACCGTATCCGGCCTCACCTTCTACGCCATCATGAACGGGATCATCTCCGGCGACGATATCGAACTATAGCGAAGCCAACAAACCAGCTTTCAAAATCACTACATCTAGTGATTGACCATCCTGTTTCTTTACCGTTTCTTCGCGATTGAAAAAATATACTAACAAAAGAAATTCGATGAAGAGACACTACTTAGGTATCATCGCCCTAGGTGCGTTGGGGCTGCAAAATGTATACGCCGAGGACATCAAGGCTAACGAGAACGACACGATAAAAACCTATAACATGGGTGAGGTAATCGTGACCTCATCCACGAAGGAGACAAATAATCTCCGCACGTTACCCGGTTCCGTATCGATCCTTTCCCCACAAATGATCTCCGGCAGGCAGATCGACGCATTAAAGGATATAAGTTCTTTCGTCCCTAACCTATACATGCCGGATTATGGGGCAAAACTAACCTCGGCCATCTATATCCGCGGTATCGGAGCCAGAAGTAGCGGACAATCCGTGGGTTTATATGTAGACAACGTGCCTTATCTGGATAAAAGCACCTTCGATTTCGAGCTGACCGATATCCAACGCATCGAGGTATTACGAGGGCCGCAAGGAACCTTGTATGGTCGTAACGCCATGGGGGGCATCGTAAATATCTATACCATCTCCCCGTTCGATTACCAAGGAAAGAAACTCTCCCTATCGGCCGGAAGCTACGGGCAATATAAAGTCAAGGCCTCCCATTATGCTAAGTTGAGCGAAACCATCGGATTCACCGCCGCCGCTTACTATGACCATAGCGACGGCTTCTACACCAATGCCTACGATGGGAAAAAGATCGATAAGGAAGACAATGTAGGCGGCCGATTCAAATTAGAAGGTCGCTTCAATCCAAACTTCCGTGCCTCCTACTCCCTTTCCGTAGATTATACGGATCAAGGAGCGTTTCCATATGGTATGTTCATCGGAACCGGAAATACCGATCACAAGTATGTAAATCCTATCAATATCAACGATCCCAGCTCTTATAAACGGACGGTCATCGCCAATAACCTGTCCCTCGAATACCGGAATGAGCACGTGATACTGAGCAGCATCACCGGTCATCAATATTTCAAGGATGACATGAAGATGGATCAAGACTTCTCCCCTCTCTCGATCTTTACCCTCAACCAAAAGCAAAAGCAAAACGCTTTCAGCGAGGAATTGGCGATCAAGAGCAACACGAGGAATAATTACCAATGGTCCTTCGGACTCTACGGTTTCTACGATGATCTACATACAGACGGCCCGGTCGATTTCAAGGAAGATGGGATTAAGACCGTCCTCCAGCCCGTATTCGATCAATTGAAGAAAGATCACCCTAAGATGCCCTATCTAAAAATACTGGACGATCATCTTTATATTCCGGGTTCTTTCGACACCCCTTCTTACGGCCTTGCATTGTATCACCAATCCACTTATAACAACTTGTTCACGGAAGGTCTGTCAATTACCGCCGGTATCCGCTTGGATTACGAGAAGCAAAAGATGGATTACAATTCCGAGGCTAAGATGAGAATGGGTTTCGGCTTCGTAGAAAACGGACCGGTTATCGACATCGAGAAACTTTTCCCGATCCCAACCACCGTGATGGACGCCAGTGTCTCCCAAGACTTCTGGCAAGTACTTCCGAAAGTCTCTTTAAAGTACGAATGCTCGTCAAACACGTTCACCTATGTATCGGTAGCGAAAGGTTATAAGACCGGGGGCTACAACGTACAAATGTCGGCAGACGTGATGCAAAGCCAGATGCAATACGATATGATGAGCGCTTTCAAGGACATGATGCCGATCGAGGTCAAAGAACCTACCCCCATCGAGGAAGTAGCCTCCTACAAACCGGAGAAAAGCTGGAACTACGAGATCGGTATCCGTAGCGAGTTGCTATTCCAACGCCTAAGCGCAGAATTAACAGGTTTCTATATGGACATTCAAGACGTGCAGTTGACCAAGTTCGTGAACAGCGGCAACGGCCGTATCCTCACCAACGCCGGGAAAGCCAAAAGCTACGGTATAGAGGCCTCCTTGCGTGCCCGCATCATCGATGGGCTAACCGCCGACGTTAATTACGGTTTCACCCATGCTACGTTCCGGGATTACAACAATGGGAAAGAGGATTTCAAGAACAACTTCATCCCATATACCCCACGTCATACCTTCAACGTAGGACTGCAATACACCCGCCTGTTCCGTAACGCATGGATAGACCAATTCTCCGCCTCCGCCCAATTCAGCGGTGTCGGAAAGATCTTCTGGACCGAGCGAAACGACATCTACCAGAAATTCTACGGAACGGTGAACGCAAAGGTAGGCGTACGCAAAGGTATCGTCAACGTAAACCTATGGAGCCGTAATATAACGAACACCCATTACTCTGCATTTTATTTCGAGTCATTCGGGAATCCGTTTATCCAACTAGGTAAGCCTTTCCAGATCGGTGCGGAGGTGGCGATCGCCTTTTAAGCGCAAGCGTTCAATAGAAATAAAAAACGGGAGAGCCGGCTATTACACCAACTCTCCCGATAACATTTCACATAAAAACAAAATCGATCTTTTTTATCTAGCTATTTTAAAAATCGTAAGAAATATCAGCTTAAAGTACTCAAACAATGTAGGATGGTTAATATATCTCATATTGAGTTCAATTTTCGCCGGCATAATATCCTCAACATAAGTTTTGTCGGGATTTGAAGACTGTCCAAGTAACCTATTTTCATCCATATACACTATAGATGCGTAATCTGTAATACCCGGCCGGACAGCCAACACACGCCTTTGTTCAGTCGTATACATATCGACATACTTACGCACCTCGGGCCGAGGACCTACCAAACTCATATCCCCTTTAAGTACATTGATCAATTGAGGAAACTCATCCAATTTATACTTACGGATATAATAACCAGACCGTGTAATCCGTGGATCACGCCCTCCTACGGTAATAAGTCCCTTCTTATCAGAACCTACACGCATACTTCGAAATTTAAGCAACTGAAAATCTCGATTGTTACGTCCTACACGAATTTGCCTATAAAAAACAGGTCCGGTAGAATCACACTTAATCCAAATTGCCAGAATAACAAACAAAGGACTTAGCAAGATAAGACCTATCCCGCTGGCTACAACATCAAAAAAACGTTTCAAATCGATTGATTATTTTATTGGGTAATAATATCAACAAAATTAGAAATCACATACTCTACGTCCTCATTCGTAAGACTGGTATGCAAAGGAAGAGTAATCTCGTTATGGTATTGGTTGTAAGCATTCGGATAATCTACGATATCAAAACCTAAATTTTTATAGGCCGTCATCATTGGTAAAGGCTTATAATGTACGTTACAAGCGATTCCACGTTCAGCCATCCGCTCTATCACAGCATTTCGATATTCCACATCCTCACCAAGCAAACGTACTAGATACAAATGCCCACTCGAAGAATGGTCATCACCAAAATGATCCAAGACCTGCACATCGCACCCCCTCAGTCCTTCATTATACCTCTCAATAATCTGACGACGACGATACAGCATTTCCGGATAACGCTTCAACTGCGCAAGACCAATACCCGCCATTACATCCGTCATATTACACTTATAATACGGAGCGACAATATCATACTCCCATGCTCCCAACCTCGTCTTAGCTAGTGCGTCCTTGTTCTGCCCATGAAGGGAAAGCAATTGAAACTGTTTATAAAGAGACTCGTTGTCAACCCCATCATGATTTCTCCAAGTCAACGCACCTCCCTCTGCTGTCGTAAGATTTTTCACGGCATGGAAGGAAAACGAAGTAAAATCAGCGATCTCACCACACATCTTTCCATGCCATTTGGCACCAAAAGCATGGGCGGCATCCGCAAGTACGATAACCCGACCGTATGCCTTCTGGATATCATTCACTGGCGAAAACAAATGTTTCTTGCTCTCTACGGCAGCGAATATCTTATCATAATCACAAACCACACCGGCAAGATCAACAGGCAGAACCACCTTTGTCTTCTCCGTGATCGCATCTGCCAACTTATCATAATCCATCTCAAACGAATCAGGAGCGGTATCTACCATGACAACCTTTGCCCCCACATGACAAGTTACACTTGCGGTAGCGGTATACGTATAAGCGGAAGTAATCACCTCGTCTCCTGGCCCAACGCCCAAAACACGCAATATCAACTCCATACAAGCCGTAGCCGAATTCAAGCATACAGCTTGATCCGTTTGGCAGCACATGGCAATTAATCTCTCAAATTCTTTTGTCTTAGGCCCCGTGGTAATCCAGCCGGAACGAAGAGCCTCGGCAACCTCATTGATCTCTGCCTCTGACATATCGGGAGGCGAAAAAGGTATCTTTTTCATCATATACCTAATATTACTTGATTCTGAAAATTTTTAAAAAGCACCAAAAAAACACATGAAAAACAGAACGTAATAAATTCAATTGCTCTATTTTGCGATACAAATGCCAATGATATTTTACTAAACTGAACTTATTAACTGATATAGAGTTAGGACGTATACGATATTTCACCAGGACATTAGGAATACCCCAAATATACGGTTCAACTCTTAACATTTTAAGCCACAAAGCATCATCATTTCTCTTACGTATATTAGGGACCTCAAATTTTCCCATTTTAGACACATCATACATCACTGTAGAATTACCAACAGGACAATCCAAAAGCAATCTGTTATAATTAACTCTACTAACCGCACGAACAATCCTATTCAGAGTCTTTCCTGACTCATTTATTTGTTCATAAGATGTGCAAGTAAAAGCATATTCATTTTTTATCATGAAGTCCAATTGGACAAATAACTTATTTGGCATCCACAAATCATCACTATCCAAAAAAGCGATATATTTTCCAGAAGCCAAACGCATCGCTACAGTACGAGCAACCGCCGCCCCTGAATTATTTGCTAATCGATAATACTTAATACGAGAATCCCGCTTTTGATATTTAGAAACTATTTTGTCCGTATCATCAGAAGAGCAATCATCTACGATTATCATTTCCCAATTAATATATGTTTGAGAAATAACCGTATCAATTGTTTCCCCTATATATTGAGCACAATTATATGTAGGAGTTATTATAGATACCAGTCCTAAATCATCCATATCACCGACCTATACATTCATATGTAAAACCAAAACTCTCCAATTCCTTCGAATCATAAATATTACGACCATCTAATAAAAAATATTGCCTCATGACCTTTTTCAAAATAGCCCAACTCGGTAACCTAAATTGCTTCCATTCTGTTAATAACAAGAGAGCATCAGCATCTATTGTAGCTTCATACATATCTTGAGCATAAACCACCTTATCTCCAATCCTACATTTACATTCATCCATTGCTACAGGATCAAAAACTTTAACGATAGCTCCAGCTTTAACAAGCAAATCGATCATCACCAAAGAAGTAGCCTCACGCATATCATCTGTTTCTGGTTTAAAAGCCAAGCCCCATAAAGCAATGATCTTTCCTTTCAATGAAGGTAAATGTTTTGTCAGTTTTGAAAAAAGTATAGTTTTTTGATGTTCATTTACCTCCTCCACAGCTTTTAACACCTTCATAGAATAACCATTCTTTTCTGCAGTCTTAATTAAAGCTTTTACATCTTTAGGGAAGCAACTTCCACCATAGCCACAACCTGGATACAAAAATTTATTCCCTATGCGACTATCAGAGCCAATACCTTTACGAACCATATTTACATCAGCACCAAGTAATTCACAAAGATTAGCAATATCGTTCATAAAGGATATACGGGTTGCTAGCATACTATTTGCTGCATATTTTATCATTTCCGCTGAAGCGATATCTGTAAATATCACTCGAAAATTATTTAAGAGAAACGGACGATAGAGTTTACTCATTATCTCTTTTGCCCTCTCCGACTCCATACCTACTACTACCCGATCCGGGCTCATGAAATCCTTAATTGCCGCACCTTCCTTCAGGAATTCAGGATTCGAGGCCACATCGAAAGGGACATTCACTCCACGTTTATCCAACTCCTCTTGAATAGCAACCTTTATCTTCCGTGCCGTACCTACGGGAACCGTACTCTTGGTTACCAATACCGTATATTTGCTAATATTCTGACCAAACGTACGAGCTACCTCCAACACATAATGTAGATCTGCACTACCATCCTCATCCGGAGGTGTACCCACAGCACAAAAAACGATATCCACACTATCCAGACAAGAGGTCAAATCTGTCGCAAAATGAAGCCTGCCTCCCTTGGAATTACGTAATACCATCTCTTCCAAACCTGGCTCATAGATCGGAATATTCCCCTCCAATAAATTTTTTATTTTCGCTTGGTCAACATCTATACATGTGACATCTACTCCCATTTCTGCAAAACAAGTTCCTGACACCAAACCCACATAACCGGTGCCGACAATCGCAATGTTCATCTAAAAATATTTATTAATTACCCAAGTATCTTTTGGAATAAATCCTTCCACTCACAAACAATATTACGCACATCAAAACGCTCAACGCTTTCGAATGCATTTCTTCCTATTTGTTGTCTCAATTCTGCATTTTCTATCAATCGAGATAACCCTTTTTCAAAATCAGCCTTTTTTTGATTTTCTATTAGCATACCTACATTTTCATCGCAAATAATATCAGATGGGCCATTAGGACAATCAAAAGAGATACACGCAAGACCCTGACTCATAGCCTCAACAAGCACCATAGGAAAGCCCTCAAAACGTGAAGGCATAGCAAATATCGATGCTTTATGATACTCACATTCTATCCGATCTGTTACTCCCATAAATTTAAAACAACTCGTCAATCCCGCTTTATCAACCTGACTTTGCAATTCTCTTAGAAGGACTCCACTTCCATAAATTTCTACTACCCAATCCGGATATTTCAAATGTATATTTCCAAATATTTCTATAAGCGTATCAAATCCTTTTTGATAAACTAAACGCCCTACTGAAATAATTTTTTTATTTATTAGAGGAAAACAGGAACGATTCGATAAAACAACAGGATTTGCAATTGTAACAATCTTACTCAATCCTTCTGATCTAAAAGCAGATTTATCATTATTCGTAAGTACAACTAGCTGTGCAAGCTGTTTATAAACAACATGACGAATTCTACGTATTACACTATTATAATATCCGTAAAACACATGTTCTACTCCAATAACTCTACTCATATTAAGTCCTGCAATCCACAACGTAAACGTATTAGGAAATGATTGAGAAAGAATTAAATCAAATCGATTTAGCATAAAAAATTTACGTACTTTACCTATCATTTCAAAATGATGTATAAAACGAGTTAACGAGCCAGGATGTCCATCAAATTTCTTTTCTGATAAATATACGATTTTAACATTATTATCAAAAAAGTAATTAGGAGTGGGATGAGAATGAAACTGCGACACTATTGTAATATCAAATTCCGAATCTTTTGATTGCTCAGTCGTTAATATTGAAAGTACACGTTCTATTCCACCTGTAGTAGTAATATCACCAATAAAATAACATATTTTCATCACAAATTTTAATTTCTAATAGATACAAATTCACCCAAGAATCTCGATACAAAAAAAGTAAAATTATATTTAAATGGATTAGATACAAAAATTCTAACATAATAGAATTGATGTAATATACAATTAATAACTCTTTCCTTAAGACTACGTTTATTAAACAATGCACTACCTAAACGATAACGACGATAATAAACTGCTGAAGGAGAAGTAATAGCAAAATAACGAAACCTATCACTAATAAGAAACATAAAAAGAGTGTCTTCTCCATTTCGAAAATTAATATCAAACCTCCGCTCTTTTATGATATCCATTGGAATAAGTTTCATACAAGGTCCAGAAAAATATTTCCTAACTTTAGATGAAAGTTTCAAACATCTTGTTTGACGGCTACAATATTCATAAGCATCAGTAATATAATAAGGCAATTGCATTTCTGGAGTTCCATCATTAAACGCATATGGATAGCAAAGAGAAATAGTATCTAATGAAGCTTTGGCATAAAGTTCTTCCAAATAAAATGGAGATACATAATCATCATCATCTATAAAAGCCACATAAGAACCTTTTGCATAATCCAGAGCTATATTACGAGCATTAGAAACTCCTGGCTGATCTACTTGAATCAAGTACACATTAGACATAACATTTTTCAATAGATATTCTTCGATTTCCGATTTGTAAGGTTCACAACATCCATTTAGCACAAGCAATATTTCAAAATCATCAACAGGAAAAGTCTGTTCTTTCAATGAATTAAGACATTCCCAAAGATAATATTTAGGCTTATAAGTTGGTACAACAACAGAAATTTTCATCCGAACATTTTTTAATGAAAAAAGATAGAATCAAAAGCATATTCGCCTGTAGAAAAGCGAGTAACCTTCAATGCATACACCAATAAAATAAAAAAGCACAAAAGTAAATAAAGCAAATAGGAAGCCAATGTTTTTTTCTTATATAGATAAATCAGAAAATAGACAAAAGGGATACATGAAAGTATTGTAAAATACATTCCAAATCTATTAGTCAATGTATTAGATAAGCAAGCCATAAATATGGCATACGAATACACTCCTATCACAAATATACTTTTCTCATCAAAATTCAAATCATACTTCTTAAACTTATATATAGAACATAAAACCACAGGAGTATACATCAATTTTGTCAATTTATTAAACAAGCTAACCTCTTGAACGTAATCACTATCTAAATAACTATCATACAAATTAGTAATAGCTATAAAAGAATACAACCACTCTTCTTTAAAGAAAAAATTAAAAGCAATAGAAAACAGCACTATAGAAGACAATAAAAATCTACTATTTTGCAATTTAAAAAAATAAAACAAAAGCAATATTGGAACTAATATTACCGCAGACATATGCCAACTAAACGATAGAAAAAAAGCAATTAAAAAGAGAACATATTTTTTATTCAGCATATACAATACAGAAGATGTAAAAAAATACACAGCTACATATTGCCTAACGCCATTCATTTGATTATTAAAAACAGTTGAAACAGTAACAAACACAAACACGAATATAAATACATATTTTGAAGTAGTTATAGTTCTCGAAATTTGCAACAAAGAAAGTATCCAAAAAAACGCAATTATAAAAAACAAATCCTGCCCATAAAAACCTAGATAATTACATAAATATACAAAATACACAAAGCCAAACTCTGTATCTTCATTTTTTGCAGAATCAATATTCTTAAAAAGTGACAAATATGTTGGATAATCAGTTCCCACATAATACTGACTTCCTATTATCAATACCCAAGCGAATATCACAGGTAAGCTAAATACTATTACAGTTTTATAACCTACCTCTTTATATTTAGATAATAATAACAAATACAAATATGAGCAAACAGCAAATAACAGATACACCATATTCAAATAGGAAACACGCTAAAAACTATTTATAAAGAACAATATATAAACAAATCTTCAACTCTCATAACAAATACCACAGCTCTTCTACACTAATGAATCCCTAATAAAATCTAAACTTTTCTTACGAAAAACACCTAATGAATTCGATTTATATTTATTTATAATATCCACAAAACGAGCACAACCTCTCTTCATATTCACAACATTACGAAATTCTTTCTCGAAAATAATCGAAAAAATAGTTCCATGAAATGAATCTGTTACAACAAAACTGGCATCTCGAAATATAGCCAACCATTCTTCCACTTTCAAATTAGCATTTCGATCTGCGGAAAAATACTTAATGGCAAGACCCCGTTTTTTTGCTTCCTCTTTTATAATATCTTCCACATCTTTTTTAGGATCAAGAACGTAAACAGCTAAAAATCTCTCATTACATATTGGTATCTCTTCACACAGCTTGGCATATTCATCCTTAGCGAGAAGGAGTGTTGGATCAAGTACAGATATAGCATTCACTCCCAAATATTTCTCACACAAATCAACACCACTCGATTCTCGTACAGATATAGCATCAAATTGTTTAACTAAAGTTGCACAAAGCGAAGTTTGTCCTTTTGAAAACTCCCAATTATTCACACCAAAAGATGCGGCATAAGCAATCTTCCTTCCTTTAAACGAATGTGCAAACCGAAGAAACATATCAGGTAACGTCCGAACATTATACCTGGGACGCCATACTTGATCGCTACCTACAATTAAAGCATCTAACTCATATTCTTTTACTATACTCATAGTATAGTATCTACATAAATGAGACGTTACTATCCGTTCACGCACAAAATTATCGAACAAAGAACTACGTTCACCATTCCATCTCGTAAATTTACGCCTATGCGAAGGAATAAACCACAGTAATATAGACTTAATTGTAGAAAGAATAAATATTTTAATTCCCGGATGCGGATAAACATCAATCGTAATAGGTTTATGACCTAATTTAATTAATACTTGTTGTAAAGCCCAATTTTGCAATATTCCCCCATAATTACTTTTAAGTGGAGAAGTTAAAATTCCTATTTTCATTTATTAAATACTAACTATCTTATTGAAGATTTTCATCCAATCTCATTTTCCCATCATTTTTTTGATAAGCTCTCTTCCTTGTTCTCCCACAACATTTTTTGTCACTTTTTTCAACACACCTTTAACTGATATATTAAGATTGCATACCATCCGAATAGCCTCACTCTCATCCTCATTCGTTGTAAACACTTCGAATAACATAGGGTGATCGGTCATTTCTGGTAAAAGGAAGCGATCTAAATGTTGCAAATATTCCTCTTTACTGTCGGCTGAAAGATATTCATATCCTAAATCTTCCGCATAGTGCCGCACTAATTGACGTGACTTATTGCCATAATGCCCGGCTGCAGCAATAAATTTATCTGCTTCCTCACCAAAAGCTGCACCCGGATGCATATAATTACGAAATTCTGTTCCTTTACCATTATTCACCAATAGAATTCGGACATTCCGACCTACATGGCGATTACCTAACACATTCATATCGTAAAAAAAAGAGAGATCACCCGCTACACAAAAATAAAGCTTATCAAGATGAACTAACGAAGCCCCCACGAATGAAGAGATATAGCCATCTATTCCAAAACCTCCTGTATTGGAATACCCATACACCGTATCAGGAATATCGAAATAATTCCATGTACGCAATGTATTAAGAATCCCTAGGAAAAGCACACTATTGGCAGGTATGCGTAATGAGGTTTCATGAGCAATCCAGACATTGGAAAACGGCAAAGTATCAGCCATAACTTTCGCCCATGTGGATTTCAATTTTGTCCAACAGGTATCAAAGTAAGCATGGCAAGCTGGTCTAACGGTATCCGCATAATGTTCAAAAAACGCCTGCTCCTCCATCTCGAATACACAAGTCAATTTACGATAAGTATCACGAAGTTCACCATCCAGATTAACACGCCATACTGCATGGGGAGACAGACCTATATATCCGCCTGACACCTCTCCAATATGTACTAATAAATCCATATCTGTCAACTCGAAGCACTCTTTTTCTTGCGAAGAAAGAATAGAGACCGGTACACGATATTTACCTTTATAACCACTGGTATGATCCGTGAACACCACCGCATCGTATGTAGCGCAGAAAGCATCAAGAGCAGCCGTTTCCGCATCAGTAAACTTACGGTGAGCGCCAACAAAGACAGCGACACTCCCTTTCGGCAACTCAGGGAAAACATCTTGAGGCATAACACGATGAATCATTCGTGCTTGTGGTAACACCTTTACCGAATAGTCACGGCTATAAGTGGTAGTCAAGTTTATATGTACTGGGCCGCCTCCATGATGGCGGAGTTCCAACAACGCCCGGTTTATCTTTATGGTATTACTCCATTCCGTCGTGATATCATCGGTCACGGGGATATGCTCACTCAAAAGGGCGATGTCATTCTGTATGGCACGACGGTCTATCACCTGTGCGATATGATGACCGATCCGGGAAATATCTTGCGAACTCGTGACCGCCAATACCGGCAATTTACGGTAATAGGCCTCCGTTAGGCCCGAAATATAATTACGAGAAGCGGTCGCCCCCGTACAGGTCAACACGACCGGTTCCCCCAATTCCGCCGCCATACCGCATGCGATATATGCAGCACTGCGCTCATCCACGCTTGAATACATCTCAAACCAACTGTCTTGCTGCAAACTTGCGACAAACGAAAGATTTGTGGCACCTGGGGATGCTACTATCTTTTTGATATTATGTTGTTTTAGTAATGAGATCAGGAGCTGAATGCTTCTTTCCGAACTATAATATTTTCCTTCCATACCTATCTCTATCTATGATTTATTACATATTTCACACACTCTAAAGGAAGTTCCCTAAACAAGAGATACACCATATACAGCTTGAAGCTCTCTACTTCACGTATAGGCGTAAATTCCACGCTCACTCGATCCAATAGGGCTTCATTCCTCCAACCTATAGTTTTAAAACGTCGACTGTTTATCAATGCGCACAGGCACCGTTGAAGAGATATCCGTACATCCGAGAATCTCAAATCAGGAACCGCAGAAAGGATCTTACGATTATCAAATTTCCTGTCAAACAAGCGACAATACTTCACTTGATATTGAGTACGCTTGAACAACAAATTCAAACAAGTATCAGTATAAACCACAGGGGGACGCTTTCCGGCACATTCCTCGATCGTCCGCACATAAAGATCCAATACCTCTTGCCAAGTAAGCGACTCAGCTGTCACTATATTAAAATCCTCACCCAAAGCCATCGCATTACCAATAAGCCCGGCAATACCTTGAGCCACATCTTCGCCATAAGTCAATGTCGTATAATGACTCGCAATGTCTTTCGAGAAAACGATCGCACGTCCCTGCAACGCTCTATACAACCATTGTTCCTTCTCATAAACCCCTAACTGTAAACGAATATCGCTAAATGTGATGTACGGTCTGACAATCGTCCAGTTTTTATATCCGGAAGCCCGTAATAAATTCTCTTGCAATGCTTTAGTCAAAGCATACTCATCGGTTTTCAAGTAATCGGTATCCGACGTTATATCCAATAGACGAGGAGATCTTTCCGTTATATACGCATCCTCGTTAGCGAATATTCTGGCTGAACTTAGGTAGACATACTGATTCGTATATCTCAAAAGTAAGTCAACCCGCCTAGCGAACTCATCCGTATGATACACCATGAAATCTACAATCGCATCCCAGCCCTCCCGTAAGATTTCCTCTATAAATAAAGGATCATGCGCATTACCTCTCAGATAGGTAATGCCAGCGTTATTCATCCTATCCTTACGGGTAGTTACAAACACATCATTTCCTTGTTTTGATAAGAGCATGGCTAAATGAACACCCATAGCCCCTGTTCCTCCCAACAGTAATATTCTCATTGTACAATTGCTTCTTATTTATTTTCTAGGGTATTCAGTTTGATGTTTCTGATTTTAGTACTAAAATAAAAAAGTTGGGACATAAGACTGAACACCCTATTTATTTTCTTATAAACACAATTTATTCTTTATCGTAGTTCGCAAAAATTTACGTTCATTACGAGTTAGTCCTAAAACATAGACCATCAAACCAGCAAACAGAAAAACAAGTAACATTGATAATATAAAATTGGCAAAAGCATTGTTAAGGGGCAGACAAATCCACCAAGCAAATATTCCCGTTACAGCGGCCACTAAAAGGGCATTACCCAACACCTCCACACAATATCGTTTAACTGGCAACTGATAGGTCTTACCCGACAGCCATACACGACTAATGATAATACCTACCTCTACCACGATGGATATCCAATATACGCATTCAGGAAAATAACCGTGTTTTAAAGCGATGTAAGAAAAAAAAACATTGCCTATATTCAACACCACTAATGCTATTTCATAAACACGTATATTCCCTTCTGCCAAAAGACCGGTCATCAAAGGCTGCACAAGACAATCCATCAGGCAAAAGACCATCAACAATTGAATAAACACAGCCGTATATTCCGGTACAGACACAAGCCAAAAAGAAAGTATGTAATCAATACCTTTCATCAATGGAACACCTAACATTAACATCAGATAAAACGAGAAGCGAGAACTTTTAAATATCAGACGATGCATATCCTGCAAATTGCCCGATGAATATAATTTAGTGATTTGTGGATTTACCGCCTGCATAAAATTACTGACAAACAAGGTTATCGCACCCGTTACCTGAGACGTGATTCCTCGAGCGGCATTTACTATAGGACCGCAAAATATATTCAACAAGATATTTACACCATGCTCTTTCAGCACAAATGAACCATTTCCCAAGAACGCCCAACCTGAAAAAACGAACATTTTATAAAGCAATCGCCTGTCAAATCCCCATACGAAACAGCACTCCGCAAAATGACGTTTACAATAGGCAGCATATATAAAGCGAACAACCAAGGACACCAGCGCCATACTTAAAGCATATAACCATAATTTATCAAGAGGGGAAATTACCAGCAAATAAGCTACCACCAATTTCAAAGTCACTTCCACAACACTGATATAAGCGAACGCTTTCATCTGCTCGTGAGCAATTATCAACGCATTATAGGGAACACTCAACAAATTAATAAAAAAGTTCAACGTGGAAAAGCCTAACACATAAAGCGCAACATCAAGACGCTCGGCCGGTATAACCATCTTATATTCTACAAACCAAACTCCAAACGTACCTAGTAGCATGGCGATAACAAGTCCCATAGCTATTTGTATCAGCAAAGAGGAAGAGAATATGCTTCGCAATCGCAAAGTAGTGACATCTGGCTGCCCCATCTCGTAAGTAATGAAACGGCTGATTGCCACCGACAAAGCTCCTGACAATATATTAAACATGGCCACAAATCCTCCCACTACATTGTATATACCATAATCTTCCTCTCCTAACACATCCAGCACTACCCGCACCGTATAGAGGCTTACCGCCATTACTAATATTTGACGGAAGTAAAGGAACATTGTATTCCTCGCTATTCGCTTGTTATTCTCTGATGTAGTAGACATGATTGAATATAAATTCGCCTCAAGAATCAAGGCATAGCATTGAAAGCTACAAGTTAATATCTCATGCAGCCTTGAGACAAGCACTCAATTTATGGCATCCCCCTTTGAAAGGGCACATAAGTGCGCCTTAAACTGAGTTTTGTTAATTAATTAGTTTTGAATTTAACATTGGCTTGTAGCCAATGTGATTTTGTCAGGAACCATGTTAACATAATCTCAGCACCCGCTAAAGATATTTTTGAAAAAAGTTCCGATGTATCACTATACGGCAACACCCTGTTCTGCTTCCTTTGTTTCCGTAAGCCTGATACATCTTTATCAGACTACAGTAGCTTGTAATTCTCAACAAGACATAGAACCCTCGATAACCCAATCCCCCAACGTATGCCGCTCACTATCAAAATTAATCCCAACCTTTACGATCGGCAACCCACAAAGAGCGAAGCGCTCCGGATAATTGCGCAAATTGATTTACTCAAGGGCTATATCCGCAGTCTTGTTTAACTTCAACTCCACGACATAGAGCGTTGTCGGTGTGCACATCACCATATCCACACGGCCTTTCGGGGTACTGACTTCCACGTTCACATACATTCCTAGCAGGCTGAAGATCGTGTAAAGCAAGGACTGGTAATGGCCCTCGTAATCCGTATTGTCACATCGGGGGATGGTGGACAGGAAGGTCTACAATAGACGCAGAGCGTCGTACTCGTCGATCAAGACAACCACCTTTTGGCTGGTCTGGGCGTAGGCCCGTTTGATGAGACTTTCCAAACGTTGGTTCGTCAAAACAAATATAACGTTCCCTAAACGATCAATTTTCAACCCTCTATTTTTCCATTCCATGCCTCATCGCCCTATACACCTCCTTGAGCGCCCCGGCTCCATACCCCATGAACTCCAGCTCATCCATCTCTACGCATAGTTCTTGTAGCAAGCGGGTCAGACTCTGGGGATTGATACTCTTTTTTTTTCGCTTTGCTGTAGGTGGCGGTGCCTACGTGGGCCTCCGCACAAAACTCACGGATGGAGATTCCTAACCGCTTACGTGGAAATTCCACTAACTCATCAAATAAAATCTGGTTCAAATCTAAATTTTCCTTCATACTATGCTAATTTTTATTAAACAATCATCCGATATTTCAGCCTATAGGCTGAAACGCAGAATCAATTATTAGCAATAGCTTTAGAAAATTAATCTGAAATCCTATTGATATGGACCAACAAATGTCTTACTTTCTTCCTCCCATCACCAACACGCTTCCTACCGGGAACTGTACACTACGGGAAGTGTACCGATGGATCACCGAGGATAAATCTCTCGAAACGGTTACCAACGAATTACGCGCCTTCATCCGGGAAGGCAGGGTAGCGGAATACCGCCAACTCAAACAGCGACAACTGCCGTTCGTAACGCCCCACGGCGTTTTTTCCCGTCGTAAGAGCGACGCTCTCATCTCCGCCTCGGGGTTGGTAGTGGTCGATATCGACCATCTCGCCTCTCTCGAGGAGGCGGAACAACTCCGGGACCACCTCTTCGAGGACCCCTATCTCGGGACCCGACTCGCCTTTGTCAGCCCCGGAGGACTTGGAGTGAAACTTTTCATCCCCGGAGACGAGACCGTTCGATGGGCCATGAGTTACATACAGCTCCTGTATGCCGACACCTTCAAGGGTGAGGTGGATACCTGTGGCAAGGATATCGCCCGTTGCTGTTTCTTGTCTCACGATTCTAACGCTAAAATATTCATACCATGAACAACGATCTTTCCAAACTAGTAGAAGCGGTACGGGCGGCCCATGCCGACATCGCCCCCACCTACGCCGAGTATGTACAATTGGCTTTCGCCATCGCCACCGATTGCGGAGAGGCAGGACGTAGCGACTTCATCAGTCTCTGCGAGCCATCGCCCAAGTTCAACGCCCTACACGCCAACAAGCTTTTCTCCAGTGCCTTGCGCACCGGAAACCAGAATGTCCATCTGGGCACCGCTTTCCACTTGGCCAAGCTGGCGGGCGTGGAAATAGGTTTCAAGTTTCAAGGTTTCACGAAACCCTTTTCCTCACACACACGTGTGAGTACATATAATACAGCCGATACGGTAGATCAAGCCCACGAGACCAGCGATCGGGAAACCGAGGCAAACGACGCCCCACTCCACATCGGCAGTGAGCCTTACACCTCCCTGCCACGGCTGGTACCCGGCTATCCATGGCCCTCGTTGCTACGGGACATCCTCGGTTTCGCCAATAATGCCGAGCAGCGGGATATCCTTTTGCTCACGGCTCTCACCGCCCTAGGCGCCACCTTGGGCAAGACGGTGCGTTGCCTCTATGGGATGCATTGGATCTATCCCTGTATCCAGCTCTTCGTGATCGCTCCGCCCGCATCGGGTAAGGGCATCATGGCGTGGCTGCGTAAGTTTATCGAGCCTATCCACCGGGAGATCCGCCAACAAGTGGACCTAGCGATGAAACAGTACCGCCAAGATTTGGCGGCCTATCATGCCTTAGGCAAGGAGAAAGCCAAGATGGAGATGCCCCAGATGCCTAAAAACAGTATGTTTATCATCTCCGGCAACAATACCGGGACGGGTATCTTGCAAAATATCATCGATTCGGACGGCACCGGTATCATTTTCGAGACCGAGGCGGATACCATCACCACCGCTATCGGGGGGGATTACGGGCATTGGAGCGATACGCTCCGTAACGCTTTCGACCATGCCGGGCTCTCGTTCAACCGACGGACCGATAACGAATACCGGGAATGCGATTCCACCTTCCTCTCGATGGTGCTCTCGGGTACGCCCGGACAGGTAGCGCCGCTTATCCCCTCGGGCGAGAACGGGCTCTTCAGCCGTGAGGTCTTCTACTACAAATCGCAGATCCGGGAATGGATCGACCAATTCTCCGTCGACGAGGTAGACGCCGAGAAGGAATTCCACCGGATGGGCTACGAGTGGAAGGCCACGATCGATCAGCTCAAGTGCCGGGGTACCATTACCTTGCGCCTCGACGAGCGGCAACAAGCCGCTTTCAACGACAGCTTCGTACGTCTCTTCCTCCGTGCCCGGCAATCCAACGGGCAGGAGATGAACAGTTCCGTGGTACGCCTCGCCATCAACCTCGTACGTTTCATGGAGGTGGTAGCCATGCTTCGTGCCTTGGAACAACCGGAACTATTGCAGCCGGCCCAAGGCATCAACAGCGACAACCTAAAGGACAAGATCATCGGAGGCTGGGAACTCCATATCACCGACGATGACTTCGCCGCCCTTCTGACAATGGCAGAGCCGCTCTACCTCCACGCCACCCATATCCTCTCATTCCTGCCTACCGGCGAGATCACCAGCCGAGGCCTCTCGGAAAAGGACAGTCTGCTCAGCTCCATGCCGGACGAGTTCACCACCGTCCAATGGATGGAGGCCGCCGAGCATGCCAACATCCCCAAGAACACCGCCAAGACATGGCTACGCCGACTATGCGACTCCGGAGCCCTCCTGCATGGCGAGCATAAAGGGATTTACTTGAAACCCTTATAATGTACGTACGTGTGTGTGAGGAAAGAGGGTTCATGAAACCTTGAAACTTGAAACCCTCCTATAGTCATTTTAAAATTCAATACAGATGAAAAAAATAGATCTCGCCCGTCAATATTGCCTGTCAGGCACCCCTTCGAACGCTTTGCATAAGTTGAACCGATATATCCGTGACGTGAAAGGACTGAAAGAGGCCCTTATCCGTCATGGTTATCACTCGAAAGACCGCTCCATCACGCCGAAGCAAGTACAGATATTCTATGATTTTTTAGGGGAACCCTAAAATTCTTCTCCTAGAGCGAATAGGTGGAAACAAATGGTATATCCGGGCTTTCCGCCTATCGTATCTTTGCTACAGAAACAAAAACATCAACCTTGTCTCCTATGCGCTACTTTAATTATCAAGAGTTTGAAGACTCCGCCACGGCCCGGCGAGACGGGATCGACAACAGCCTCACCCCGGTGGCCCGGAGGATGGTCACGATCCTAGTGGAAATGCTACTAGACCCGCTACGGCGGGTCTGGGGCAGCCCCATCGTCATCAGTAGCGGCTATCGCTGCCCCGAATTGAACATCCTTATCGGGGGAGCCAAGCACAGTCACCACCTCCTCGGTTGCGCCGCCGACCTGATAGCCGGCTCTCCAGATGATCATCGCCGCTTGTTCCGACTGATACAAGAGACGCACGAGCTGTGCGGACTCGAGTTCACTCAGCTCATTCTAGAGCCCGGCGCCCGATGGATCCATATCTCTTACGTACCCGGCAACCTTCGCTGTCAGGTTATCGATAAAGAAAAGTCGCCTAATTGACTTAAGTCTTTCAAACCGAAGACTTAAATCAAGGAGCACGAAAAGCCAAGTCATCAAGCGTGAGGACTCAACTCATCATCCCCCAAGTTCTTTATGTATCACTTAAAATATCTTACGATTATGTCATTAAACTATTCCATTGCCATGATGGGCAACCCGTTGAAAAAAGAGGAACCCAAGAAAGCCTACGCCAAGGCGCAAACCAACGGCGAGCTCAACTTAAAAGAGCTATCTACCCTGATAGCGAGTAAATGCACGGTGCACCAAGCTGACGTTTCGGCCGTGCTCATCGCCACCACCGAGTGCATGCTGGAAGGTCTGAAAGCTGGCAAGCAGGTGGATTTCGGCGATCTGGGCGCCTTCCGCCTCCAGATCAATTCCGGGGGAGCGCCGAGTGCCGACCTGTTCACCTCCGACTATATCAAGGGGGTGAACATCCAGTTCGTCCCCGGCGAGGAACTTCAAGTCATCTTCCAAGGCCTCAAGTTCAACCTCGTCCCCACCCGGGCCGCCCAAGCCGCCGTCATCAAGGCCCAGAAGGCCGGTAAGACAACGGTGGATATCTCCGGTAAGAACGGCTCCTCGGACAGCGAGAGCCCGGATGAGATATAACGGGGCACGCTTCGGCGTGCTCATTGATACAGACTTCGTATTATCAACCTTATAAAACAAATTTAAATGAGTGAAAAGAAGAAAACCAACGTTTGGAGCGTAATCGTCAAAGTAGTCATCGCCATAGCCACCACCATCGCCGGGGCCTTAGGCATCAGTGCTTGCGCTTTCTAACGCCTTATCCAAGACCTCGTACTTGGAGTGCCGGCTTTTGAACTCGGGGACGATCGCCTTCATCTTGCCCACGATGGCCATATCGTCCCTCGAGCGGCCTAGGCCGACGAGTTCATCTATATCTTGGCAAACCGTATCATAATCGTACTCCCGTACCTTGGCGATCTTGATCTTCGGATGGAAGGTAGGCAGCGTGATCTCCTCGTCGTTCAGTACCTCCTCGTACAGCTTCTCGCCGGCACGAAGGCCCGTGAAACGGATCCCCACGTTCTTGGCGCCCGAAAGCTGGATCATACGTTTCGCCAAGTCGATGATACGCACGGGTTTGCCCATGTCGAAGACGAAGATCTCCCCACCGTTACCCATCGTACCCGCCTCCAATACCAACCGGCAGGCCTCCGGGATCAGCATGAAGAAACGGATGATATCCGGATGCGTCACTGTCACGGGACCGCCCTTGGCAATCTGTTCACGGAACAATGGGATCACGGAGCCGTTAGAACCCAGCACGTTGCCGAAGCGGGTCGTAACGAACTGCGTCACGCCTTCCACATGGTCCTCCTTGATCGCCTTGTCGAGGCTCTGCACGTAAATCTCGCAGATACGTTTCGAGCAACCCATCACGTTCGTGGGATTCACCGCCTTGTCCGTGGAGATCATCACGAACTTCCTCGTGCCATACTTCACGGCCAAGTCGGCGATCACACGGGTACCGTCCACGTTGTTACCCACACTCTCACAAGGATTATCCTCCATCATCGGAACGTGCTTATAAGCCGCCGCATGGAACACGTAGGCGGGGCGATGCTCCGAGAAGATCTCCTCCATGCGAGACTTGTTAGCGATGTCCGCCACCAAGGTATAGGCGTTGATATCCCGCCAATCCCTCGCCATCATCAAGCGGATGTCGTGCAAGGGAGTTTCCGCCTGATCTACCAAGATCAAGCGATCCGGAGCAAACGAGGCGATCTGGCGCACCATCTCGCCACCGATGCTGCCGGCGGCTCCCGTTATCAGGATGCGTTGACCACGAAGCAAGCGGCCCACCGCCTCCATGTCTATCTCTATCTTTTCCCGGGGAAGCAGATCCTCGATCTCAACCTTCCGGAGTTGTGTATGCGTCAAATCGCTCCTGCCATCCCATTCTTGCGCCGCCGGGGTCACGTAGATCTTGATCCCCGCCTCCGCCAAACGGGCCACCATATCCGGCTGTTCCCGAATGGAGTCGCTCTTCAAGGGGGAGACGAAAAGGATCGTCGCCCGCTCCCGACGCATGGCATCGATCAGCTCCTCATCGAAAGGGTACACACGCACTCCCATCAATATACGATTCTGCATGTTCCCGGCCTCCGAGACGAAGCCTGCCAGCACGTACTGTGAGGGATCTTGGTTCTGGATGCTCTTCGCCAAACTGATACCGCCCTGCTTCACGCCGAAGATAAAGGCACGCTCAGCCTTCGACTGACGGAAGGTTGTCACGTAGAAATACTTCACGAACACACGCATCGCCCACATCAAGCTCATCGCCAGCAGGGAGGATAGCACAAGGTCTCGTTTACGGATATACACCAAGTAAGGCGAAAAATCCGTAAACTCTTGGAAGGTCACCACGCAAACCACACCAAACAGCACGGCGAAGCCCACCCGTTGCAAATCCACGAAGGAAGAGTAACGAATGATGCCCGAATACGTACGGAACAGCCTAAAGCCCACCAGATAAGGCACTAGGCAAACACCCCACGTGAGCGACAGGTGCCAAAAGATGCCCATCGTGGCGAAGATCCCGTTATTCAAGGCATATACCAGCAAGCCTGAAAACAGGATCACCAAGCAATCCAGCAGGATAATACTCCAATACGGCAACGCTTTCCTTGAGAAATACCACGTTGAGAGTTTAGAAAAAAGGTTCATCATGAATAAAATTTTGGGTTCATGTCAGCTGGGGCAAGCCCTCCACCTCACCAGCATGCCATCTTCGGTAGTCAGTCAAGGAGGATTCGGGGACGGTCAGCACCACGTAATCCGTCTCGTCCCGCCTCAAAATATGTTTACGGGCATACGAACGCAACGAGCGATCCGTCACGGACACCATCACGATCGGGAACGGGTAGGCGAACAGACGCAGCGGCGTGATCTCGCTATCCGGGAAGGTGAGACACAACTGATAGGCAGAACGCTCGAAAGCTACCCAATAAGGACCCGTACAATATAAATGGATCGAGGTACGGTTCGTGCGCTCACGATCCATGATCTCGTTCAGATGCTCGTTTAGTAACGTAACCAAGCGTATGCCAGAAGGAAGAGAAGGCATGTTTTGAATTTTTAATTTTCAATTCCCACGTGTTTTAGCCAGCGGTCGTAGTCGGCTAACCGACGGATCAAGGATAATTTACTCTTCTTCGGGGAAGATTCCCGACTCCACGGATCGATCAACTCGTGCGCACGATAATAATAGATACTGCTATCCGTACAACCATAAAGCGTAAGTAGTAATAATGCCAACGACTGCTCCGCACGGATCAAGGGTAAGAACGAGACGATCGTTCCGATCAACGACTTTTGCCGCTCCTCGTCCCCTAGTATCGTATAGGCGGGCAACAAGAGAGAATAGAGCTTGCACCGCATCACGGCAGAATCCAGCTGTAACTCTCCATAGGCACGCAAGGTCTCGGTCGCCAGCTCACGGTCTATAGCCGTAACGCCACCATCCCCCCAATGACGGCCCAACGCCTCATGAAGACCATTTTGTATCCGGGAATTGTCCAAACGGGTATATACATGCTTGCCTTCCTCGGCCAAGCTGATCACCTCATACTCGCCCGGCTGAACACGCAATAAAGGAACCCACATCCAGTTGTCCACGCATACCATTACCTCCCGCTCGCCAACACCGGGCTGTATTACTACACTTGCCTCAACACCTTTGAAACGACCATCCGTGATGCGTATCCGGTCACCTTTACGCAAATAACCCGCTTCCGGCACATACACCGGAAGCTCATCCGAGTAAGAACGGGCCACCCAACGCAAGTTTTCCATCTCACGATCGGAGACAAAAGGATATGAGCCACGGCCATCCACGCTAGGCAGGAAATTATACAAGGGAAAATCTCGTTTCAAACGGAAGATCTCATACACAGAAGAGCGGATAAACACATAATTGTAGAGTAACGGACGGTGAGTCTCCACCAAACGCCCCTCACGGCGATGCATCTCCACGAAAGAGGGGGCGAAAAAATCGAACGTAGGCTCGCCCAAACGCACCCTGCGATCTAACTCCTTCCGCAAACCTTTGGCTGGACCTTTGTGACAAGCGGGAAGAGATAACACATACCATCTTACGGTGTGGACATCACGCAATGGTAAAGGGGGAAGATCATGACCCATAGATACTTCAATGCCATATCAGCGTATTCTATTAACACACTGATAATCTAATACTTAAATCAAATATCGTTTTCTATTCCCGAAAATTTTAAAGCAATAGAAACCATGTCAATATCTCTTCTATCGGGACGTGGAAGATCGGCTACTTGGGAAGTAGCGTAAAAGATAGGAAATGATTATTACCCAGTTGTAGAGACGGAGCACGCTCCGTCTCCCACCATCTGGCAGTAATTTAAAATACCCATTTGAGGGGATGAGACGGGGCACGCCCCGTCTCTACACGATGTTCGTACGATTTTTTGGGGAGACGTGATGATGCAGGAAATATGAGGTCGTTTCGTCTCCATTGTCGTGCCCATACACCACGAATAGAAACGAAAAATCGAGGAAAGATAAATTCAGAAAACAAACAAAGCCTACACAAAGCCTAAAAATTGTTTGTTATTCGGTGTTTTTTACTAAATTTGCGGCGTGGAAGATTACGCTACTTCCCAAGTAGCCGATCGCCTACCCCACCTTTGATACATTATTATATATGCTCTCGAAGCAAGCCTTGTTCACCGCAGACATCTTATCCAAAGAGAAGCTCTTCAAATAGATTTGCGTCGTCTTGATCGATTGGTGTCCCAGCAATTCGCTGATCATCTCGATCGGTACACCCTGTTCCTTCAAGGTCGTGGCGAAAGAGTGACGGATTGAGTACGAGGTAACCATTTCCGTCACACCACAGGCATTTGCCAGTTCCTTCAAGGAACTGTTGAAATCAGCCAAGGCAGAGGTATATTCCCGGAAGGCCTCTTCACCCGTTTTCGTCCCACTCAAGAAAGTGAATAGATAAGGAGAATCCCGAAGCGTGTCGGTCATTAACGCAGCCAACAACTCCTTGGCCACAGGCTGTATCTCGACCAACATCGGCGTACCCGTCTTCTGGCGGTTATACCTCAAGACACCACTCCGGATATCACTCTTTTTCAAATGAGCGAAATCGACAAATGCCATACCGCAAAACAAGAACATCAAACACAATGCCCGCTGTGTTTTCCGCAGCCCCGAATCATCCAACGGAGCGGTCATCAACAAACGCAAGGATTCCGTAGGCAACGCCTTCTTCTGTTTGCTTTTCACTCCCATGAAAATCCCCTTGAACAAATAACGGGAAAAAGGAGCCTCCCCATTCTCCATCGCCAACCCATACACACGGCGAATCCTACGCATATAGGTAGACACCGTATTCCACGAGCATTCCCGGTCCCGCAAATAGTCTTGATACCTCAAAAGCATTTCCCGGTCGATACGGGTATAAGGAATCACCTCCTGCCCACAAAAACGCAGGAATGAATTCAAGGCATCTTGATAACTCTTGGCGGACGAATAACGTCCTTGCTCTCTCAATCGGGCTATATACATCCGCATACCCTCCGCTAAATCATACTGTTTCATATTTTCACGTATAAAAAAAGTAAATTACAATAAAAAACACGGTTAATTCGTGATTGTCTACTTACATTTGCAGAAAAACAAATACCATGGACAAGATCGTAGAAATAGCCCGGTTCACCTATCCGGCGGATGCCCAACCGCTGATGGCCCTGTTGAGGTCGGAAGGGATAGAATGTTATCTCCGCAATGAGTTAAGCAGCCAGATCATGGCCGGTTACGTAGACGTAGGCGGCGCACGGGTGGAGATTCTGGAAAGCGACGTTCCCCGAGCCATGAAGATCATGGAGGAAGGCGGTTACGACCTGCCCCGGGAAGACGAGCAAGCGGAACCGGTAGAACAAGTCGCCGGATTCGCACGTCATATCCCTTTTCTACGAAAATATCCCTTAGAGAAACAAATCATGATCCTATTCGTCATCATAGCTGTCTTTTTGGCTTTGGTGATTTACTTCGGATCGCTTATTTCATCAAACTAAACAAATGTAATCAATGGCACGCAGAAAGATAACAAATAGTCAAGCCGTATGTATCACCTTACTATGGGGTGTCTTATGCTACATGCTGCTTGTATACAGCGAAACGATCAATTTCGACGTCATATTTGCCCTTGTAGCCTCCGCTATCATTGTGTTCGTTCCGATCTATAAGAATTTCAAGCATAGAGACGAATAACATTTCGTCGTTTTTTCAAACTTAATATATCTAAATGATATTTTTTATGCATTTTCTCTTTCAATTATTTGCTAGTGTCAAAAATTAGCTTACCTTTGCCACGTCGTTAAACAAACGGCGTACGGATAACAAAATGGTATAACATTCTAAATATAAAATTCAGTCATGAAGGCAAGTGAAGTTTTAGACAACTTGAAAAGAAGATTTCCGAACGAACCGGAATATCATCAAGCAGTATCAGAGGTTTTAGGGACTATCGAGGAAGCTTACAACGAGCATCCGGAATTTGAGAAAAGCAACTTGATCGAGCGCCTTTGTATCCCCGATCGCATTTTCTCTTTCCGTGTAACTTGGATGGACGATAAGGGACAAATCCAGACGAACATGGGTTACCGTATCCAGCACAACAACGCTATCGGCCCGTACAAAGGCGGTATCCGTTTCCACGCTTCCGTAAACCAATCGATCCTTAAGTTCTTGGCTTTTGAGCAAACGTTTAAAAATTCACTGACTACATTGCCGATGGGTGGTGGTAAAGGAGGTTCCGACTTTAGCCCGAGAGGAAAGTCAAACGCTGAGATTATGCGTTTCTGCCAAGCCTTCATCCTTGAGTTATGGCACCATATCGGTCCGGACACGGATGTTCCCGCCGGCGATATCGGTGTAGGCGGACGTGAGGTGGCTTATATGTATGGAATGTACAAGAAATTGGCTCGTGAGAATACGGGCACATTCACGGGTAAGGGTATCGAGTTCGGAGGTTCCTTGATCCGTCCGGAAGCTACAGGTTACGGAAACGTATATTTCTTGTTGCAGATGCTGAAAACCCGCAACATTGATATCAAAGACAAGGTAGTTTGTGTATCAGGTTCCGGAAACGTGGCTCAATATACGGTAGAGAAATTAATCAGTCTTGGAGCGAAAGTTGTCACGATGTCTGATTCCGACGGTTATATCTATGATCCGGATGGTATCGACCGTGAGAAACTGGATTATATCATGGAGTTGAAGAACTTGTATCGTGGCCGTATCCGTGAATACGCGGAGCAATACGGATGCAAATATGTACAAGGCGCTCGTCCTTGGGGAGAGAAATGCGACATCGCTATGCCGAGCGCAACCCAGAATGAGTTGAACGGCGACGATGCCAAGACTTTATTGGCCAACGGTTGCTTCGCCGTATCCGAAGGCGCTAACATGCCTTCTACGCCAGAAGCTATCGACGCATTCCTTGAGGCCAAGATCCTTTACGCTCCGGGTAAGGCCGCTAACGCAGGTGGTGTATCCGTTTCCGGTCTTGAGATGACTCAGAACGCACAGAAGTTAAGCTGGAGCAGCGAGGAAGTAGACCAGAAACTTCAGAGCATCATGGAAAACATCCACGAGCAATGCGTAAAATACGGAAAGCAAGAGGATGGTTACGTAAACTACGTGAAAGGCGCCAACGTAGCCGGCTTCATGAAGGTAGCTAAGGCTATGATGGCACAAGGAATACTCTAGGTAATTGAAAATTGAGAATTGAAAATTAGTTAGAGAGGAGAGATTGATGATCATATAAGCGAGGGGGATAGGCTTTGAGAGGCTATTCCCCTTTCTTATTTCCGACGAAGTCCCAATTTTCAATTTTCAATTCTTAATTTTCAATTAAAAAGCGGTATCTTAGTGCCGTAAATCGATAAGTATGATAACAGAAGAACTTAGGAAGCTATACCAATCATATACCGGATCACCGGCAGAGGAAATAACAGAGTTACCGTCATCCGGCTCTAACCGCCGGTATTTCAGGATAAAAGGTCCTGAGACGTTGATTGGAGTTAGTGGCACTTCTACTGAGGAGAACGAGGCTTTTATCTATATGGCAAAACATTTCCGGGAGAAGGGCTTACCCGTACCGCAAGTATATGCCAGCTCGGACGACCATTCATTTTATATCCAAGAAGATTTAGGAGATACGCTTCTTTTCAACGCCATCGAGAAAGGCCGTAAAAGCAGTGTATTCGACGAGGAGGAACGCCGTTTATTACACAAGACGATCACCAAACTCCCCGACATCCAGTTCTTGGGGTCCGACGGTTTCGATTTCTCGTATTGCCATCCGCAAGCCGAGTTCAACCAACGGTCTATCCTTTGGGACTTGAATTATTTCAAGTACTGTTTCTTAAAGGCTACCGGGATGGAGTTTCAGGAAAATCGTCTGGAAGATGATTTCTTGAAGATGAGCGACGTATTGTTACGCAGTTCCTCCGCCACGTTCCTGTACCGTGATTTCCAGTCACGCAATGTTATGGTAAAGGATGGAGAGCCTTGGTTTATTGATTTTCAAGGTGGACGAAAAGGCCCGGTTTATTACGACGTGGCTTCCTTCCTTTGGCAGGCGAAAGCGAAATATCCGGAGGATCTGAGGAATGAATTACTATCGGATTATATCACGGCCCTACGTAAATATATCCCGGTAGACGAAGCTTACTTCCATAGCCAGCTGCGCCATTTCGTCCTGTTCAGGACCTTGCAGGTATTGGGGGCTTATGGTTTCCGGGGGTATTTCGAGAAAAAGCCTCATTTCATCCAAAGCGTCCCGTTCGCGATCGAGAACCTGCGGCAGTTATTGAAGAATGACTATCCGGAATATCCCTATTTATGCTCCGTCCTTCGTGAGCTTACCGGGTTGAAACAATTCACGGATGATATCCAGAAACATATGCTGGAAGTAAAGGTCATGAGCTTCGCCTATAAAAAAGGAATCCCGAACGACCCTAGCGGGAACGGAGGTGGATTCGTATTCGATTGCCGTGCGATAAATAACCCCGGTAAATACGAGCGTTACAACCATTTCACCGGTTTGGATGAGCCAGTGATCCAGTTCTTGGAGGATGACGGGGAGATCACGAATTTCCTCGAGCATGTCTACCATATCGTAGACGCCTCGGTAAAACGATATATGGATCGTGGATTCACCAATTTGATGATTTGTTTCGGATGTACGGGAGGACAGCACCGTTCGGTCTATTCCGCACAACATCTGGCGGAACATCTTAACACCAAGTTCGGAGTAAAAGTACATTTAGTACATAGAGAACAAAATATAGAACAACTCTTTAACCCTACATTATGAAAGCTATGATTTTCGCGGCCGGTACTGGTTCCAGACTGAAGCCGTTAACCGATCACACGCCAAAAGCGCTTATACCTATCGGGGGCAAACCGATGCTAGAACACGTCATACTGAAACTGAAATCCTCCGGTTTCGACCAGATCGTGATCAATATCCACCATTTAGGCAACCAGATCGTGGATTTTCTGGAGGCGAACAACAACTTCGGTGTCCGGATCGAAATCTCGGACGAGAGCGATTATCTGCTGGATACGGGAGGAGGAATCAAGAAGGCCACTTCTCTTTTATGCGGGAACGAGCCTTTCTTGATACATAATGTCGATATCTTATCGAACGTGGATCTCAAGAAACTATACGATACCCATGTACAAACGAACCCGTTGGCTACCTTACTCGTCAGCCAGCGCAATACCTCACGTTATCTATTATTTAATAAGGAGAATAGACTGTGTGGTTGGCGTAATCATGAGACCGGCGAGGTAAAATCTTACTATCCCTATTTTGACCCGGATCAACACAACGAGTACGCCTTTAGCGGAATCCACGTACTCTCGCCCAAGATATTGGAGCTGATGGAAGAATGGACCGGAAAGTTCTCTATCATTAACTTCTATCTGGCTATTTGCGCCAAAACCGATATCAGGGCTTATATGGCGGATAACCTAAAACTATTGGATATCGGCAAGCCGGAAACCTTGGCCGCCGCCGAGGAATGGCTACGACAAAACATCTAACAAAATATTTCACACATGAAAAAAACTAGTTTTATCTACTTACTCTTGTTGATCGCACTGGGCCTCAGCTCTTGCCAGCAAGAGAAGACTTTCAAGGTTCTTCAATTCAACATCTGGCAGGAAGGCGCTGTCGTAAAAGGAGGCTTTGACGCTATCGCTGACGAGATCGTAAGAAGTAACGCCGATTTCGTTACGTTAAGCGAGGTACGTAATTATCATCAGACCCGTTTTTGCGACCGGATCGTGGAAGCGTTGCAGCAAAAAGGACAAACGTACTATTCTTTCTACACCGAGGATTCCGGTCTGTTAAGCCGCTACCCGATCACGGATAGCACGACCGTCTATCCCTTGAACGATGACAGGGGTAGTATGTACAAGGCCATTACCCACATCGGCGATACCGAGGTAGCTCTTTACACCGCCCATCTGGATTATCGTAATTGCGCTTATTACGATGCCCGTGGATACGACGGAAATACATGGGACGAGGAACCTCCTGTCACCAATCTGGACACACTCCTATGGTTGAACGAGCAATCTGTCCGTGACGACGCTATCGCTTGCTTCCTAAAAGAGGCGAAAAAGGATCGGGAAGCCGGACGGATCGTTATCCTCGGAGGAGACTTTAACGAGCCTTCCCATCTGGACTGGACTGAGGCGACCAAAGATATGAGAGACCACCAAGGATTGGTTGTTCCTTGGCACGTATCCGTCATGCTGGAGAAAGACGGCTTCAAAGATACGTACCGTGAGATCTTCCCGAACCCTGTAACTCATCCGGGACTTACCTGCCCGGCGGACTGTAAGGATATCGCTTTAGAGAAATTGGTTTGGTCGCCGAAAGCGGACGATAGAGATCGCATCGATTTCATCCATTACGCTCCATTCGAGGGATTAACGCTTACAGATGTATGTATCATCGGTCCGAAAGGTGACATCCTCCGTGGGCAAAGAGAGACGGAAGAGACCTCCGACCCGATCATGACTCCCCTTGGAATCTGGCCTACCGACCACAAAGCGGTTCTTGCCACTTTCCACTTGAAATAAAAAATGGATTCGCGAGACCCGTCTTACCGGCTCGTCTCGCAAATCCACAAACAACAATCTTCTCTTGAAACGCTATCTTTTTATGGTTTCAATACCACGCCAAGACTTTTCTTCCCATCCATCTTAATCGTAATCGGAGCATCAAAATGTACATGACGAAGATATTCCGTCTCCTCTACGGCAGGTTGCGCATTCAAGAACGCCTCATCGAACCAACCATCTCCCTTAAATGGATTAACCGTAAAATAGCCCACTCCGAACGAAGTCAGGTTCTGGAAGAAATGGGTACCTTGACTCGGGTCTACCCGATAATTCTCCAATCCGCATTCCACGATCACCCGTGCGTTACTGATATGCGGCCATTTCACCGGAATACCCAACCAAGAGTCGCTGCTCCCCCATCGGCCGGGGCCGACTAATACGTATCCTTTCTCCTGATCGGTAAACGAACGGTTCATCTTCTCGATCTCATAAGCGATCAACTGATTATTGGATGAATTAAAAGCGCCCGTCTTCACATAGATAATATCCTGTACGTCGCCAACGATGCCATGCCCCAAAACACTGGTAGAAGAAAGGATGGTTTCCTCGTTCTTCACCAAGCTCAGATCCTCGTCCATAATCTCTTTATTATCTACGATCGGACGGATTTGCAACAGATAGAAAGTCGCCCTTGTATGATCCGACGGGTCCATGTTGACAGCGAACTCAATCTCGACCGGACGACCCATTTCCTGCTGCCCGATCCGTAAGATCTGATCCAACGTATCCGCCAGCGGGAATACGTCATGCTGTAGGATATTCACGAAAGAAAGGATCTTACGACCGCCCGGGTAATAACCGTCACGGATAATCTGATCGTACGGATCGTATGTAGAGACAATATATTTCAGGGAACCTTCAGCGTCAGCGTCCTTCAAGCCCAGCTTCACCAAATTAAAGGCATCATCTACCGAGAAGGTTTCCGCCATATTCTTCAAATCCAAGGCATAGAAACGAGTCTGCGTTTCCCTGAGAGCGAAATCCATCGTACTCATCTGCAAGATGCTATGGGGATGTCGGGGAGAGAAACGCAAGGTTTGCCCGCCATCGACGATATATTTACCCAATCCCAAGGCGATATTCGCGATCCCATCTTCCGCCTTCTCGTTACCGATCGGATAGAAATTCAAGGAACGGGCCACGCCCGACATCGTCGGATAGAAATGATCATTATAACGGGAGCCCACCACTTCTTGCAAGACGATAGCCATCTTCTCCTGATCGATCAAGTTCGAGGTAGCCGTCATATACGCCTTACTATCCTTATAAAAGACAGAGGCATACACCGCCTTGATAGCGTCGCTCACCGTACGGAGCATATCGTATTTCTCCTCGATCTTAGGTACCATATACGTAGAATAGATCCCGGCGAAAGGTTGATAATGCGAATCTTCCAGCAGGCTGGAGGAACGCACGGCGATCGGGCTTTTCACCACATCGAAGAAAGCCATCAAGTCCTCGATTAAACGGGAGGGCAAGCTGGCCCGCAAGAAATACCGGAGGATCGTCTCGTCGTCCGCATCGCCCAGCGCTACCGGATACAACTCGTTCGTCTCCATGAACTCGTCGAAGATGTCGGTACAGATCACGACCGTCTTCGGGATATTCACGGCAAAATTATCACTCTCCAGCTTAGGGTATCGCTTCACCATCGCACCGATAAAGGCAAGACCTCTACCCTTACCTCCCAGCGAACCGTCGCCGATACGGGCAAAATTACTATACTCATCAAAACGATCCTTCTGATAAACCGCCACGACACCCGTGTTCTTCATCCGGCGATATTGCACGATCAAGTCGAAAATCAATTTCCGGGCCTCATCCATATCCTTATAGTCACTCACGTCCACATGCTTCAAAACCTCGGCGGGTGGAAACATGGCACGGGAATAAAAGAAACGGGAGAAATGATTCCGGGAGAGATGGTAAACCAGCGAGTCGTCGGGAATCTGGAAGACTTTCTTTTGAAGGTCTTTCAAATCCTTGATACGCATGATCTCCTCTTTCGTATGCGGATTCAAGATCACGAAATCGCCGAAACCGAAACGCTGCATGATCTTCTTTTTCAAATCCTGCGGATAACTCTTGGAATTCTTATCGATAAACGAGGCGTTCAGTTCCTTCGCGTACACATGGTTGCTGGCCTCCGAAGATTCCAGCACGAAAGGAATGATCAAACCCGTTTTCCGTACATACTGTCCGAACTTATAACCGGCATACGGATCTTTCACGCCATTGTGCATAAAACTCATATCCGAGATAATACCCAACATATTATCCCGATACTGATCAAAAATACGTACCGCCTCCTCGTAATTCCGGGCCAATTTGATCTTCGGACGACCCCGCATACGCAACGTACGCTGGTGATCGTTCAACGCCTCCTTCGCGAACATTTGGCTCTGCTCCAGCACGAACTTATATAAATGAGGCAAAGCGGACGAATAGAAACGAATGGAATCCTCCACCAACAAGATGATCTGTACGCCCACGCTGGCCGTATCGTCCGGAGCGTTCATCTTATCCTCGATCAACTTGATAATCGCCAGTAACAACTCCGAGTTACCCAACCAGCTGAACACATAATCGATAGCGCTCAGATCCTCGTTGGCGATCCGCTTAGACACCTCTTTCGAGAAAGGAGTCAATACGACGATCGGGATATTCGGATAATGCACCTTTATCTCGCTCGCCGCAGCGAATATATCCCGGTTATCCATATTCGGCATGCAAATGATCAATTCGAAGTTCCGGTTCTTCAACTCATTCAAAGCCTCCTCCTCGGTAGTCACCTGCGTAAACCGGGGTGGGTAACGGAGGCTTAAGGAAGTATATTCGTTAAATATCTGCTCATCTACACGCCCGTCATCTTCCAGCATGAAGGAATCATATTTCGTAGCGATAAGCAATACATTATATATACGCTTATTCATTAGATTGGCAAACGGGGTGTCTCTGAACACCAAGTCTTTTAAGTTCGGTATACCGCTCATAATAGATTCTGATAGAATTATTCGAGTCAAATGTAAGGAAAAATAATAACTATTGAAACATGAAAGTACGCATTCTGACTCTAACTGAAGATTTTTAGGTTTTCACTGATAAAAAGTAAGCGAAACTCTTGGTCATTCCAAAGAATTACCTACATTTGCCAACAGAATGTTATCCTTTTAAAGAATATAAATGCTATGAAGACTGAAGTTATTTTATCAGCGCTAGAGGCAAAACATCCGGGAGAAAAGGAGTATTTGCAAGCAGTAAAAGAAGTGCTTTTATCAATTGAGGAAGTGTACAACCAACATCCGGAATTTGAGAAAGCGAAAATCATTGAACGCCTAGTTGAGCCGGAACGTATTTTCACTTTCCGTGTGCCTTGGGTAGATGATAAAGGTGAGATACAAGTTAACTTGGGATACCGTGTTCAGTTCAACAACGCAATCGGCCCGTACAAGGGAGGCATCCGTTTCCACCCGTCCGTTAACTTGTCTATCTTGAAATTCTTAGGATTCGAGCAAACATTTAAAAACGCTTTGACAACCCTTCCGATGGGTGGTGGCAAAGGTGGTTCCGATTTCGCTCCGAGAGGAAAGAGCGACGCCGAGATCATGCGTTTCTGCCAAGCGTTTATTCTTGAATTATGGCGTAATCTTGGTCCGGACAGGGATGTTCCGGCTGGTGATATAGGCGTAGGTGGCCGTGAGGTAGGTTATATGTACGGTATGTACAAGAAATTGGCTCGCGAGAATACGGGTACGTTCACGGGTAAGGGCATGGAGTTCGGAGGTTCTATCCTTCGTCCGGAAGCTACCGGCTTCGGCGCTCTTTATTTCGTACATCAAATGCTGGAGACTCACGGAATCGATATCAAGGACAAGACGGTCGCCATCTCCGGTTTCGGCAACGTGGCTTGGGGTGCCGCTACAAAGGCCACCGAGTTGGGCGCTAAAGTGGTTACGATCTCCGGTCCTGACGGATATATCTATGATCCGGTGGGTATCTCCGGCGAGAAGATCGACTATATGTTGGAATTGCGTAATTCCGGAAATGATATCGTAGCTCCTTACGCAGACGAATTCCCGGGCTCTACCTTCTATCCCGGCAAGAAACCTTGGGAACAAAAAGTAGATATAGCCTTGCCATGCGCTACCCAGAATGAGTTGAACGAGGCTGACGCTCGTAAGTTGATCGAGAACAAGACTTTGTGCGTAGCTGAGGTTTCTAACATGGGTTGTACGGCTGAGGCTGTAGACTTGTTCATCGAGCATAAGCAATTATTCGCTCCGGGTAAGGCTGTCAACGCCGGTGGTGTAGCTACTTCCGGATTAGAGATGACTCAGAACGCTATGCATATCTCATGGACTGCCGCCGAGGTAGACGCTAAATTACATCAGATCATGAGCGCAATCCACGAACAATGCGTAGCTCACGGTAAAGATGGCGAATATATCAATTATGTAAAAGGCGCGAATATCGCAGGCTTCATGAAAGTAGCGAAAGCTATGATGGCACAAGGTATCGTATAAGAATAAGGTCAGTTTAGGCTAAATAAAAACATAGTTATGAATTCTTTGAACCTTAGTTATGGTTTGAGAATTTCATAACTATGTTTTTTAAGCTCATATCAGCGGACTTTCCCGGGGTTCTTAGCGATAAAATCCTTCCATCCCGTATACTTCTTTTCCGAGATCGGATTATTGGTTTGGAAATAATGACAAACAGCCGCCGCCAACCCATCCGTAGCGTCCAATTGCGGAAGCATGGACTCATCCGGTATCTTCAGATAGCGTTGTAGCATGCCGGCCACTTGTTCTTTCGCCGCATTTCCATTCCCCGTGATCGAGAGCTTGATTTTTAGAGGGGCGTACTCGAAGATCGGGATATCCCGCTCCAAGGCCGCAGCCATCGCTACCCCTTGCGCCCTTCCGAGTTTCAACATACTCTGTACGTTCTTCCCGAAGAAAGGCGCCTCGATAGCCAACTCATCCGGATGGTATTGATCGATCAAGGCCAAGACCCGTTCGAATATCTTACGCAGACGGAGATAATGATCCTCATATTTATTCAATTGCAGGATTCCCATAGCTTCCAGCTTCGGTTTATTCCCCTCGATCTTCAAGATTCCGTATCCCATCACGATCGTACCGGGGTCTATGCCTAATATAATACGGTCCTTGATCATTTAGGTAGCTCTATATCTTCCAACAGGGTAGAGAATCCTGCGATTTTCTCTTTATAACGTCCTATCAAATCTTGCTGCAAGGCTCCGCCTTCCTTACGCACCCACTCATTCAACGAATCGATATCCCTCGTATGAAACTGTACGGAAAAACTTTCACCTTCCTCATTCCGCGAATCCAAGATCCGTCTCAAATAAGGACTATAAAGGATACCGCTCTCGGAGGCTTTCGGTATATAACTATTCTTCAAATATTCCAGACACTCATCCACGATATCCTTATGGATATGAAAAGTCGTATTATAAATTATCATCTTCTTTCCTTTCTCTTGAAATTTCTTATACAAAGATAGCGCATATATCAAGAAAAGCCTTATATTTGCACATGAATTAACAAGACGGGGCATTAGCTCATCTGGCTAGAGCGACAGACTGGCAGTCTGTAGGTGATCGGTTCGAGTCCGATATGCTCCACCAATAATAAATTAAGCGGTTACAAAACAAGTAGCCGCTTTTTTTATTGATAAAAATCGTTTTGTTTTGGCGTTTTGTTGCATTTGGTGACGCAAATTTGACGCAAATAATAACGCTGTTGCGTTCATTGCATTTCCGGTTTAACACCCAGTTTAACCTTACCTCCCAAACCTCGCTAGAACCGCAGCCTTATCAAACAAAATTAGGCAGTTACCTAAAAAGATAACTGCCTAATTTTGTGAGCCGAAAGCCGGACTTGAACCGGCGACCTACGCATTACGAATGCGTTGCTCTACCAGCTGAGCTATTTCGGCAACATTTGTTTCTTTATTTCGGGCGCAAAGATACAGGGTTTATTTGACATCTGCAAGAAGATTCGCTAAAAAATCATCTAAATCTGCATCTAAATCTTTTAATAGAGGATCGTCCAGACGAAGCATATCATCATCGATGAAGAGAAGTTCCTCTATTACAACAAAATCCTCATCGGTCAAGCTAACAGAAAGAGGCTTCATGAATCGGGGGACGTCAAAAATATTCTTGGTAGACAAGATCGTAAGAACCGCCTTCACCGAAGCGGCAACCCGCTTATTGAATGCGTTCTCCTCCTCGTTCGAGTTCACCCAATCGAAGATAACGATCTTTTCGATCAAATGCTCCTCATCATCATAAATTTGCAGTTCCCCGCTTTCCGCATCAGCCTGCACATATAAGTCGCTTATAAAATTACCGGACTCATCCTTGGCCAGCTTTTCAACAGCCGACGTAAAAGCGTTCTCGATGAGGGATTGAACCTTTGCCATATTTGCGTTCATATATTAATTCTCCTTTATTCGAATATGCGTCAAAAGTAATAATAATTCACCGAATAACGCCGTTAATCCTCACCAAATTGCACATTTAGTTTCTTATCGGAACGAATTCGTTCGGCCAACGCCTGTACATAGAGTTCCAATAATTTGGTACTCTTATCATTATCACCATTATTACGCTTGAATAAATCGTATGATTTATGAGCCCACTCATAGGCTTCTTTTAAAGCTCCTCTCATCTCATGGCATAGGGCCAGATTAGAGGCCGCCTTCGCCCGGCTTTTCCAGTTTTCCGTACCCCGGTAAAGCCCGGACCAACGATCTTCCGCCATATCCCATTTCTCATTAGCCGCATAAGCGGAAGCCTCTTTCCAACGTGAACCCATTCCGGTAAAGTACCAACGAGTCTCCTTCTCCCAATGAGGAACAAAATTAGCGTAGACCTTCGCCCCGAAATATTTACCGGCCCCACGCAAAGCATTCTCCGGAGAGGGCAATACCTTATCCAAGATCGGCATATAATCCGCACTTTCCGCCCAATAAATACTATCTTTCATATGTACCGTCGCCAGTGGAGCCTCACGATCGGGAACGTAACTGCGTATCACGCCAGCCATCTGCACGTCGATCATTCCCATTACATACCCTTCGCCCAAGGTACCTACGCTTTTCTTCATATCGAACAGCAAGCGGTCGATGGAGATAACCGCATCGGCACCGGTCTCATCGCATAGCGACGCTACTTGCCCTTGGGTAAGTTTCGTATCCAGAAACGCCTGATTATCTTTTCGAACCGCATCATGGTAAAGCAATACGTCGTTAAAATAAGAAGCCTCCACGATAGCCTCCCCTAAAGTACGGCAAGCGTCAAACAGCGCACTATCCGCTTTCGCTTTGCAAGTATCTTGCCTCTCTCCCTGCAAGGTGTATTCGTAACCCGCATCCTCCGGTTGGGGGACGGCATTGTTTACGATAAGTACCTTGGCGACATTCTCAGGAAACGTCACCTCCGCAGGATTATACGTCTCGATACCTACATAATTAATCGTGCTACAAGCGGACAACAAACCCGCTATGCCTATAAAAAGAATGCTTCTCATCTTCATCTATTTAAAAGGGGGCGATTTACGCCCCCACATTATGTCAAATCACTCACAGCCTTGAAATAGCCGATAGACTCCGCGATCCCCAAGAAGGGGTCTTTCATGTCTTTCTCGTATTCCAAGCTACACATTCCCGTGTAATTAACTTCCCGCATCATACGGATCAGCGCAGGGAAGTCGATCTTTCCACGACCGATCTCGATCCCGACTCCCGCCTTCGAAGAATCCGTCACGTCCTTGATGTGCATATCGAATACCCGGGTATGGTATTTCTTCAAGTCGGCGACAGGATCACAGCCGTTTCGCAAGTCATGCCCGACATCCAGACACATACCGATACGGGGGTCTAAATCCTTCGTATGCTCCCAAACGTCCGTAGCATCGGGATACGTCTTAATATCAGGACCGTGCAAGTGGATAGCGTAATGAAAATCATACTCCTTCACTTTTTTATCCACATAGGGTAAAAGCTCGTAATTCGGGACACCGACGATTAACTTCACTCCTACCCGCTTCGCATAATCAAACGCACGATCTATCTCTTCCTCACTCTTCATATAAATAGGACCTACGGCATATCCCGTCACTTTATGGGCAGCGCATTTATCATGAAAAGCCCTAATCTGCTCATCCGTACTATTCAACGGCAAATGGAAATCCTTGATGCAAAGATAATGGATATCTAATCGTTCCAACGTCTTCAACGTCGTATCTAAATCAAAATTAACGAAAGTATATCCCGCCATTCCCAGATGGAACGGGTTTACGGCCTTCGGGGCTTTTGGCTTTACAGGGTCCGGCAAAGCGGCCCGGGCGATCGTGGAGGTACCTAATAAAAGGGCACCCGCCAATCCTTGTTTAAAAAATGTACGTCTTGAGTGTTTCATGGTCTATTACAATATTATATATAATGTATACTGTTTATCTTGGGAAAATAACGCTAAAGGTAGAGCCTACCCCTTGCTGGGAAGTCACTTCTATACGACCGCCGAGCTTTGTGACCAAAGCCTTGGAGATAGCCAATCCCAAGCCGACTCCATTGGTCCATTGCGTCAACTTGACAAAACGATCGAAAACCCGTTCCAATTGGTCGTCCGGGATTCCCTCGCCTGTATCCGTCACATAAAAGCGGATTTCCTGCTCCGTCACGTCATACCCGAAGCAAATATAACCTTTTTTCGTGTGCTTGATAGCATTCGTCAATAAATTAGTGAGGACTTGCGTTAATCTACTCCGATCGGTATAAAGCGTAAAAGGTTGGCAATCATCCAATCGAAGTTCTACATTTTCGGGCATACGTAATAAAATGATACTATAGATATCTTTCATTAAAGCCTTCATTTCATGATTCGCCAAAACGAAAGTCAACGTATTCGACTCGATTTTCGATATATCCAATACGTCTTCTATCAAGCGTTGCAACAATTCATTATTACTTTGTATAATATTGGAGAGTTCATGACGAGTTTCCGCATCTTCCTCATCGGCGATCACCTGCGAGAATCCGACGATGGCGTTCAATGGCGTCCTGATCTCATGATTCATGTTTGCCAAGAACGCAGATTTCAGGTGATCCGCCTCCTCCGCTTTCTCTTTTGCGATCTTTAATCGTATCCCCGCACGATGACGGGCATAGGCGACTATACCCAAGCCCGCACATAGTAACAACACCAAGACAAATCCTCCTCGAAGCATCAAGATACGGACACGCGACTTTTCCGCCTCTAGCTCCAGTTTCTTACTTTGTATCTCTAGTTTTTCCACCTCTCGTTGGGTTTTCAACTTCGCTAAATCCTCGTAATATTTTACCCGCATAATCGAGTCGTGCACTTCTTTAGAATCTCTGTAAGCCCTAGCCGCTTCCATCCCTCTTCCAAGCTTATAATAGAGATCCGCCTTAAAATCCTCCACTGAGACCCAATCACTAAAGCGTTTCTTATCCAAGAGCATTAGTTCCAATTTGTTCGCCAAATCAATGGCCTTCTCATATTTCCCCGCTAAAGCGTAATAATTCATCCAAAGGAATTGAGGCAGGATTTGCTCGGCATTCATATTATTCTTCTTTTCGATATCCTCCATCATCCTCAAGTGCTGATAAACCAAGGAAGGCTCTTTTTCCGCCACGTAATACTGGGCCGAGTAATAATGATAGCGATCTTTTAAAAAAGCGACAGTATGTTCCGCATCCAATTGAGTAATGTCCTCTTTCTCGCACTCTTGTATGCAAGAATCCAATTTATTCAAATACTCCAATCGCAAATCCTTCGTAAGCAACAGCCGTAACACGTAATACCAACGCATCCTAGAGGCATTACGTTCTTCCATGCGAGATAAGATCTCCCGGCTTAATTGAATACCCTCCTCATCCAATCCTATATTAAAATAGAAATTCGCTAAAGCTTGGTTTGCCATATCCACCCCATCCGGATAATTAAAATAGGTCGCAAGATTCCTCAAGCTATCCACCTCCCGGATTACCAATCCCTGCATCCCCTCATTCGCTAAAGAATAGATATTCCATCCTTTCGCCCTACATAATTCCTCGATCCGGTTTGTCGCGATGAAAAGGGGTTCCGCTATTTTCAAATATATTCGCAAGCTATCCGGATCTTGCATATAGTAATAACGCATCAAGAATAGTAAGGCATTTCCTTTGTAATAATCGTTACGTTGCCTCTGTGCCTCTTCTAGTAGCAAATCCGCATATACTTTATATACTTTGTTATGCGTATTGGCATAAAGTAATTCGTTCAAGCGTATTAGTTTACTACTATCCGGCAAAACCTTGATTTCTCTTCGTAAGCTATCGACAAACGTGTCACCTTTCGCCCTATCCGGAATAAGCAAAGTTAGAATCAACGTCCAACAACCAATAAAAAACAATCTCTTCATATATACCTTGAAAAGTTAGCACGACTATCCATTATTCAATGCCCGGCAAGTTAATAAAAATTTAAATGCCAAGACATCAACATAAACAAGTTTAATATCACATTTTCAACTTATACAACAAAAAGCCTATATCAACCAAAAAAAGATTGATATAGGCTCTTATTTCAAAGAAACGGCCGTTCTATTTATTTTGTCAAGGCAGCGATACTTTCCTCGATAGACTTAATCTTCGATTCGGCATCGGCTTGCTTTTTCTTCTCCATCTCGATTACTTTCGCCGGGGCTTTGCTCACGAAGTTCTCATTGCCTAATTTCTTCATGACAGAAGCCAAGAAACCTTTTTGGTATTTCAATTCTTCTTGAAGCTTAGCCAACTCTTCCTCCACATTGATCAGATTGCCTAAAGGTACGGCATATTCAGTCGTACGGACCAAGAACGATACAGCACCGGCCGCTTTCTCCTCTACCTTGGAGATGGAAGAGAGATTGCACATCTTAGCGATTACGGCGTTGAACGCCTCATTGTGCTCACCCACGATCTGCAATTCCAGCGCATCCTTATTCGGTATATTCTTTTGCAAACGAATGGTACGGACACCACCAACGATCTCTTTCACGATCTCGAAAGCATCCAAATAAGCGCTATCCGCAACAGCTACTTCCGGCATTTGGGCAACCATCAAGCTCTCACCTTCCTTACGAGGCTCAAGGGCTTGCCATAATTCCTCGGTAATAAACGGCATGAAAGGATGAAGCAAACGAAGCAAGGCATCGAAGAAACCTAACGTAGCCTCATAAGTAGCCTTGTCGATCGGCTGCTGATACCCCGGTTTTACCATCTCCAGATACCATGAGGAGAACTCATCCCAGAACAATTTATAGACAGCCATCATCGCTTCGCTCAGACGATATTTACTGAAAGAGTCGTCTACCTCGGCAATCGTCTTATCCAGCTGCATCTTGAACCATTTCACGGCGATAGCGGAAGCCTCCGGCTGAGCGATCGTATCGTCTACCGTCCAGCCCTTCACCAAGCGGAAAGCATTCCATATCTTATTATTGAAGTTACGTCCTTGCTCACACAAAGCATCATCGAAAGGAATATCATTTCCGGCAGGAGCCGCAAGCATCAAGCCCATACGCACGCCGTCCGCACCGTATTGCTCGATCAATTGCAACGGATCGGGAGAGTTTCCTAAAGATTTGGACATCTTACGTCCCAGCTTATCGCGAACGATACCCGTAAAGTAGACGCTCTTGAACGGCATTTTCCCTCTGTACTCATAGCCGGCCATAATCATACGGGCTACCCAGAAGAAGATGATATCCGGTCCGGTTACCAAATCACTGGTCGGATAGTAATAATTGATTTCCTCGTTATCCGGGTTATTGATACCGTCGAACAGGGAGATCGGCCACAACCAAGAGGAGAACCAAGTATCCAATACGTCCTCGTCCTGACGCAAATCAGACATGGTCAGATTCGGGTTACCACATTTCTCTTTCGCCAGTTCCAAAGCTTTCTCTTCCGTCTCGGCTACCACGTAACCACCTTCCGGCAAGAAGTAAGCCGGGATACGGTGTCCCCACCAAAGCTGACGGCTGATACACCAGTCCTTGATATTCTCCATCCAATGGCGGTAGGTGTTCTTGAACTTCGGCGGATAGAACTTGATATCGTCCTTCATGACCGGCTCCAAGGCGATCTGGGCTAGATGTTCCATCTTCAAGAACCATTGCATAGACAATTTCGGTTCGATAGGCACGTTCGTACGCTCCGAGAAACCCACCTTGTTCTCGTAAGCCTCTACCTTCTCCAAAAGACCGGCGTTACGCAAGTCTTCCTCGATCTGCTTGCGGACATCGAAACGATCCATGCCCACATACAGGCCGGCAGCCTCGCTCAACGTACCGTTATCGTTAAATATATCGATAGAAGGCAAATTATATTTCTCGCCCAGCATATAGTCGTTTACATCGTGTGCCGGGGTCACTTTCAAACAGCCCGTACCAAACTCTATATCCACGTAATCATCCTCGATCACCGGAATCTCACGGCCTACCAGCGGAACGATCACTTTCTTTCCTCTCAGATGTTGGTTCTTCGGGTCGTTCGGGTTGATACACATCGCCGTATCTCCCATAATCGTCTCCGGACGGGTAGTAGCGACAACAGCGTATCCCTCCTCGCCTACGATCTTATAGCGAAGATAGTACAGCTTGCTATGCTCTTCCTTATAGATAACCTCCTCATCGGACAGGGCCGTCAACGCCTTAGGGTCCCAATTCACCATACGCACGCCCCGGTAGATCAAGCCCTTCTTATATAGATCGACAAAAACCTTGATGACGCTTTCCGAACGTTTCTCGTCCATCGTGAACGCCGTACGATCCCAATCGCAGGAAGCCCCCAATTTACGAAGCTGCTTCAAGATGATACCGCCATGCTCTTCTTTCCATTCCCAAGCGTGCCGCAAGAACTCGTCGCGCGTCAGATCGGTTTTCTTGATTCCTTGCCCGGCCAAACGATTCACTACCTTCGCCTCCGTAGCGATCGAGGCATGGTCCGTACCCGGTACCCAACAAGCGTTCTTACCCATCATACGGGCACGGCGAACCAAGATATCTTGGATCGTATTGTTAAGCATATGTCCCATGTGCAATACGCCGGTGACGTTAGGGGGCGGGATTACGATCGTATACGGCTCACGGCCGTCTGGCTTTGACTTAAAGAAGCCGTTATCCAACCAATACTGATACCACTTCCCCTCTACTTCAGCGGGATTGTACTTACTAGCGATTTCCATATTTTTATAACTAATTAGTCTTTACACATTTCTCGATCCGCGAAAGTACAAAAAATATAGACAAAAAACGCTGAGCATCGGGAAATATAGTCGGCTGAGACAATAGGCATTCTCTCTCGGACAAACCACTATTCTATAAACCACGGCATGGTTTGTAAAGACCAAGTCGTAGATTATATAGATCACGACGTGATTTATAAGGACCACGACGCTATTTTGAAAATAGAGTGAATGGCAATTACTTTTACATCCGGGGATTTGAAGGTTTATTCCTATAACAAGCAAACTATTTATAACGGTTTTTCTATTCCGCGCTATTGCAGTTTCGCGTAAATGCCTGTATCTTCGCGTACTATAAAAAATAGATATGAGAAAGCGATCTGAGTATAAAGGAGGGGATAATCGACGTAAACCCTCTAAAGAACGACAGGTAACGGTGGGTGAAAGTAACACTTTGCTACCTTTCCTGTTCGAGTTATTAAAAGAACAAAGCCGTTCATCCGTGAAAGGATTATTGAGCAGGGGACAGATCTCGGTAAACGGGAAAGTCACCCGGCAGTTCGATGCCCCGCTGAACCCTAACGATACGGTCGGGATCAACTATGGAAGAGGGAAGGTGGAATTCAACAATCCGTTACTTAGAATTGTTTGGGAAGATGATGACCTCATCGTGATCAACAAGCGGGAAGGTTTGCTATCCGTATCTACCGATCGTATCAAGGAGCGTACGGCCTACCGTATACTGAGCGATTACTTGAAAGAATGCGACCCTCGCAACAAGATATTCGTCTTGCACCGTCTGGACCGAGACACATCGGGTATCATGATGTTCGCCAAGAACCAGAAGGTAAAAGAGCAACTACAGTCCAACTGGAGCGAGGCTATCACGCAACGGACCTACGTGGCCGTGATAGAGGGACGACCGGAGAAAGACACGGATTTGATCGTATCCAACCTCGTGGAGAACAAGCATATGCAAGTGTACGTGACACAAGATGGTGACGGGAAGGAAGCGATCACACGCTACCGACTCCTGCAAACGAACAATCGCTATTCGCTCGTGGAACTCGATCTGGAGACGGGACGCAAGAACCAAATCCGTGCGCAGATGCAATCCATCGGCCATCCGATAGCCGGAGACTCTAAATACGGGGCGGAGACAAATCCCGCCGGACGCTTGATGCTCCATGCCCGCAGGCTCTGTTTCATCCATCCGGTAACAGGCGAGGAGATGCGCTTCGAGACACGGATCCCGGAGAAATTCACATCGACAGCAAAGTAATCTATCAATAAAGGACAAAAAATGAAGAAACTCATCAGTTCGATCATGCTGGCGCTAATAGCGCTGGTAGCGCAGGCGCAAATACTTACGCCTGTCAAGTGGAAAATTAAACTAGACGACAAGGGCGGCGCACCCGAGAAAGAGATCGTCTTTACCGCCACGGCGGACAAAGGTTGGCACCTGTATGACATGAACCTGCCGGAAGGAGGTCCTGTTTCTACATCTTTCACATTCGAGACATTGAATGGAGCTGAACTGATCGGTCAACCGGTTCCTTCGGTAAAGCCGACCACGGTTTACGACGAGCAATTTGCCATGAATCTTCGTTGGTATCCGGGTACGGTATCGTTCACCCAAAAACTAAAGGTTACCGATCCCGCTAAATTCAAGGCGGAGGGCGAGGTGGAATTTATGGCTTGTAATGACGAGACTTGTCTTCCCCCGGATCAAATACCTTTCTCTTTCGATAAGAAAAGTATCCATGTAGATCCAGCTCTGGCAGCTAACAGCTCGACTACAGAGGTGGATAAAGAGGACGCCACGGCCATACAGCCGGATACGCAAGTCGTAGCGGAAGAGGCCAGCGAGTTGAACACTCCGGACCCTGCCGCTAAAGAGACACCGGCTACGACATCTCCTAAAGCGTCCGACAGCTTAACCGACAGCCCGAATCTTTGGTCTCCGGTGATCGACCAATTGAAATCGTTCGGCGACTCTACGGTATCTGCGGCAGATACCTCTTGGTTATTCATCTTCTTCGCAGGTTTCTTAGGTGGTTTGATCGCCTTATTGACTCCTTGCGTTTGGCCGATGATCCCTATGACGGTTAGCTTCTTCCTGAAACGTACGAAAGATCGTAAGAAAGCGATTCGCGACGCTATCACCTATGGGTTATCTATTATCGTAATCTATTTGGTGATGGGCTTGTTGATCACCGGTATCTTCGGAGCGAGCGCATTGAATGATTTATCAACGAACGCGATCTTTAATATCCTGTTCTTCTTGCTGTTGGTAGTATTCGCAGTCTCCTTCTTCGGAGCCTTCGAGCTGGTATTACCTGCGTCATGGACTAGCAAATTGGATAGCAAGGCCGATTCGACGACCGGCGTATTGAGTATTTTCTTTATGTCGTTTACGTTGGTATTGGTATCTTTCTCTTGTACGGGCCCGATTATCGGAACCTTGTTGGTACAGGCCGCTTCTATGGGTACGGCGGTAGGACCGGCTATCGGTATGTTCGGTTTCGCCTTGGCGTTATCCATCCCGTTCAGCGTCTTCGCCATCTTCCCGAATATGCTGCAAAGTATGCCGAAATCCGGCGGATGGTTGAATTCCGTGAAGGTCGTATTGGGCTTCTTGGAGTTGGCCTTGGCCTTGAAGTTCCTTTCCGTAGCGGACTTAGCGTATGGTTGGCGTTTACTAGACCGTGAGGCTTTTATCGTGCTTTGGATCGTGATCTTCAGTTTATTGGGTGTTTACTTATTAGGAAAGATCAAGTTTAGCCATGATAGCGAAGTAAAATATGTATCTGTTCCTCGTCTGTTTATGGCGATTATCTCTTTCGCTTTCGCCATTTACATGGTTCCGGGACTTTGGGGCGCTCCGTTAAAGGCGATCAGCGCATTCGCTCCTCCGTTGTATACACAAGATTTCAATCTATACAAAAACGAGGTACACGCCGCGTTCGACGATTATGAATCCGGTATGGCTTATGCCAAGAAGGTAAATAAACCCGTCATGATCGACTTCTCCGGTTTCGGTTGCGTAAACTGCCGTAAGATGGAGGCTTCCGTTTGGACGGATCCTAAGGTGAAGCAAATGCTAGAAAATGATTACGTGCTAATCACTCTCATGGTAGACGATAAGACGAAACTCCCGCAACCCATCGAGATCCAAGAGAACGGAAAGACTCGTAAGCTGAAGACGATCGGTGATAAATGGAGTTATTTGCAACGAAGCAAGTTCGGTTCTAATGCCCAGCCATTCTACATCTTATTGAATGACGAGGGACAGCCGCTCGGACCTTCATACGCATTCAATGAGGATGTTTCCAAATACATCCAGTTCCTTCAAAACGGATTGAAAGAATTCAAGAAAGAACAACAATAAAACAAACAGAGGGCCGGGTTCTACCCTGCCCTCTTTCTTTTACAATCATTATAGAATAAGTAAATAATATGGCAACTAGAGAAGAGAAGATGGAAGCCTTCGGGCAATTACTCGACATTCTGGATGAATTACGGGTAAAATGCCCTTGGGATCGTAAACAGACAAACGAGAGCCTCCGCACGAATACGATCGAGGAAACCTATGAACTATGCGAGGCCTTGATGCGTGAGGATAACACAAACATAAAAAAAGAATTAGGAGACCTGTTATTGCACATCGTCTTTTACTCCAAGATCGGCGAGGAAAAAGAAGCTTTCGATATCAAGGATGTCTGCGACAGCCTTTGCCAGAAACTGATTTACCGCCATCCACACGTATTCGGAGATACCTCCGCCGATACCGCTCAAAAGGTAGAGCAAAGCTGGGAGCAGCTTAAGTTGAAAGAAAAGGGGGGTAACAAAACCGTACTGGAGGGTGTTCCCGCTTCCCTCCCATCCGTAGTAAAAGCGCATCGTATCCAAGATAAGGCCCGTAACGTAGGTTTCGACTGGGAACAACGTGATCAAGTATGGGATAAGGTACAGGAGGAATTTAATGAGTTGAAAACCGAGATAGACAGGATGGACGCAGATAAGATGGAAGCTGAGTTCGGAGATCTCTTCTTTAGCTTGATCAACGCTGCCCGCCTATACAAAATAAATCCGGACAACGCATTGGAACGCACGAACCAGAAGTTTATCCGCCGTTTTAATTATCTAGAGGAGCACACGATCCAAGAAGGTCGTTCCTTGAAAGATATGACATTGGAGGAAATGGATCAACTGTGGAATGAAGCCAAGGCCAAAGGCTTATAAAGCAAGGATAAGGGCAAAACAAAAGGGGAACCGACATCACGTCGCCACCCCTCCCTTAACTTAAACGCCAAAACTAAATCTAAACAAAAAACACAAATAATGATAATATTTTACTTTTTCTGTTTTTCTTCCTTTTTATTGTCCCGACCACTCTTCATGAAATTCCGGACAAACTTATATTCCGCATTTCGGTACTTATAGACCTTTTCGGGAGAAAGTATCTTCTTGAATCTCTCAAAATACTCTTTTTCCAACTGTGCCTCTTTTATCTCAACATCCAGACATTCGTCTATCACTTTGTTATAATCAGCATCTGTCGGATTCTCCTTATGTCGAATTTCTTTTGATAACTTACGACATTCACGACCTACCTCAAATTTTTTCTGTCGCAACTCATTGCATAAAGGAATAAATTGTGCAGCTTCCTCAGGTGTAAGGCCAACTTCAGCCGTAATAAAAGCATTCCGCCTTGCTTCGAATGCCTCTCTATCAAAATGTCTTTGCTCTTTCTTCTCTTGTGCCGTAGCATTGAAAGAGAGTAGAACCGAAATCGCTACAAATGTAATGAAAAATATTTTATTCATACAAGTATTATTACAAAAATCTTCGATAAAATTACTATTTTAAACTTTATTCAGAATAGGAAAGTTCCTCATCTAAGAGATAATTGGCGTACTGAGCTTCCAAATACTCCAAATACTCCTCATCTTCTTCCGCTTCAATAGCGTCTAAAGCCGTTGTCGGGACTTCCGTCCGGACCAGTAAAGAATCAGACGCAGTACTACCATCGGAACCGTTTATTCCCACGATAGCCTTGAAAAACAAACCAAGACCAGCGAATACCGCAGCCATGTACAACCACGGACGAACACGATCCATCAAGGAAATCCGTTTCGCCCTCTCCTCCTGCTTCTCGGGGAGCTGACTCATGATCCGCTCCGTAAGCCCTTCCATATACCCTTCCGGTACAGTGAAAGGATTAGTTCCTTTCAAGCGATCTAGGTTGTTTTCTTCTTTTTTCATACTTTTTCTCTTTTTATATTGCTTTGACAGCGATTCGGGCAAAAGGTTTAAACCTCTTTTGTTAAAAACTCCTCGATTTTTTTCACCGCATGATGATACGAGGCCTTCAAAGCCCCGACAGAGGTACCTAGTATCTCGGACATCTCCTCGTACTTCATCTCCTCGTTATACTTCATATTGAAAACCAAGCGTTGTTTCTCCGGCAAGGTAAGAATAGCGTTTTGCAATCTTACCTGTATCTCGTCACCATCGAAGTATTCATCCCCTTTCAAACGTTCCAGCAAAAAGGTATCCGCATCGTCAATAGATACGTTATTCATATTTCGCTGTTTATTTAGGAAAGTAATGCACTCGTTGATCGCAATCTTATAAAGCCATGTAGATAATTTGGCCTCACCGCGAAAAAGCTCGATGTTCGTCCAAGCTTTCAAAAATGTATTTTGGAGTAAGTCGTTCGCATCCTCATGATCCAGTACCATCTTTCGTATATGCCAATACAACTTCTCGCCATACAAGCTTACGACCTTGGCAAAGGCCTCACGTTGTCGGGCCGGGTCCCGGAGCTGTACTACAATTTCGTCTTCTGTATAGGATTGCATTTTTTCTATTTTGGGAAGTGCCCAGAACAGGACTCGAACCTGCACGATCGCAAAACCACTCGCACCTGAAACGAGCGCGTCTACCAATTCCGCCACCTGGGCTTTTTTTAATCATTCTGAAGCGCAACCTATCGGTATTGCGCATACAAAGGTAATCGTTTTTTCCAATTAGCAAGCAAATGAAAATAAAAAAAGCGACCGTCCCTTCCGGAACGGCCGCCCATATCATTAATCACGGGAGTCGATTACATCATACCACCCATTCCGCCGCCCATACCCGGATTCATCGGAGGCATAGCAGGAGTCTCTTCTTTTTTCTCAGCGATCACGCACTCAGTAGTCAAGAACATACCTGCGATAGAAGCAGCGTTCTCCAATGCTACGCGAGTTACCTTAGCTGGGTCGATTACACCAGCCTCGCACAAATTCTCGAAACAGTCCTTACGAGCGTTGTAACCGAAGTCGCCCTTGCCTTCCTTCACTTTCTGAACGATAACGGCACCTTCCTTACCAGCGTTAGCTACGATCTGGCGAAGCGGCTCCTCGATAGCGCGCTTAACGATCTCGATACCTGTAGTCTCGTCCTCGTTGTCGCCCTTCATACCTTCCAATGCATCGATAGCACGGATATAGGCAACACCACCACCGGGCACCGTACCTTCTTCGATAGCGGCACGAGTTGCGTGTAATGCGTCATCCACACGGTCTTTCTTCTCTTTCATCTCAACCTCAGAAGGAGCACCTACGTAAAGAACAGCTACACCGCCGGCCATCTTAGCCAAACGCTCTTGCAATTTCTCTTTATCATAATCAGATGTCGTATTCTCCATCTGGATCTTGATCTGGCCGATACGAGCTTGGATAGCCTCCTTGTCACCAGCACCATTTACAATGGTAGTGGTATCTTTGTCTACCGTGATCTTCTCAGCGGTACCTAGCATATCCATTGTAGCACCTTCCAATTTCAAACCTTTCTCCTCAGAGATAACCGTACCGCCTGTCAATACAGCGATATCTTCCAACATAGCCTTACGACGGTCGCCGAAGCCCGGAGCCTTAACAGCGCAGATCTTCAAGGAACCACGCAGACGATTCACTACCAATGTAGCCAAAGCCTCGCTGTCGATATCCTCAGCGATGATCAAAAGAGGACGTCCGCTCTGTACGGTCGGCTCAAGGATAGGAAGAAGGTCTTTTAATACGGAGATCTTCTTGTCATAAATCAAGATATACGGATTCTCCATCTGGCACTCCATCTTCTCTGTATCCGTTACGAAGTACGGAGAGATATAACCGCGGTCGAACTGCATACCCTCAACTACGTCAACTGTAGTTTCAGTACCTTTAGCTTCCTCAACCGTGATAACACCTTCAGTCTTCACACGTTGCATAGCCTCCGCGATCAACTTACCGATAGCCTCGTCACCATTTGCGGAGATCTTCGCTACATGCTCGATCTTCTCGAACTTATCACCTACAGCCTCAGCTTGGTTAGCGATGCTCTCTACAACCTTAGCGACAGCCTTGTCGATACCACGTTTCAAATCCATCGGGTTCGCTCCGGCAGTAACGTTCTTTAAACCGACACCAATGATAGACTGAGCCAAAACCGTAGCTGTAGTCGTACCGTCACCGGCGTTATCGTTTGTCTTGGAAGCCACTTCCTTAACTAATTGAGCACCCATGTTCTCGAACGGGCAAGTCAACTCAACTTCTTTAGCAACCGTTACACCATCTTTCGTGATGTGAGGAGCTCCGAATTTCTTCTCGATAATTACGTTACGACCTTTCGGGCCTAATGTTACCTTAACAGCATTAGCCAACTCATCCACACCTTTCTTCAAAAGGTCGCGGGCATCCATATCGTATTTAATCTCTTTTGCCATGATTGTATCTCTTTTTAATATTGTTGTTTATAAAAATGAATTAGATAATAGCTAAAACGTCTGCTTGGCGCATGATCAAGTATTTCTCACCGTCTAGTTCGATTTCCGTACCTGCATACTTACCATACAATACGTTATCACCAACCTTTACAACCATCTCCTCGTCTTTCGTTCCGTTACCTACGGCTACAATCTCACCCTTTAAAGGCTTTTCCTTTGCTGAGTCAGGAATAATAATTCCACCTAATGTTTTCTCTTCCGCAGCGGCCGGCTTAATCAGCACGCGGTCTGCTAATGGTCTAATGTTCATTTTCTTGGTATTTTAAATGTTAATAATATTACGTTTTTAGTTTATGAACTTTGTGTTCACGCCTAAGTCTATGCGAATAGTGTGCCAAACGTATTCACCCGAGTTCGACTGACAATATTTCGGACGAAATAGACAAATATCCGAAGAGATAACTGACAACTTGTCTTTTTGCATCTCTCAAAAGGATTATCAATCGACCAGCAGCGTATTCATGGAATATGCTTTTACGATCGGAGTATAGACTCGATCGCCTATGCGGATGGAAAGGGAACGATCATCACTGGTCTCATTGGCGATAATCAAGGCGATACTGTTATCCGGGTTACGGAATGCCAGCAGATTCGTATAGGCTCCTTCCGTTTCTAATTTATATGCACCGGGCTGGACATAATGGCTGACATGTTTCATCACGTAGTATTCCGGAGTATATCGATAGCTCTTGGTTTGCGGATCTACGACAACCAATGAGTTTTGCGCCCATCCCCAACGACTGATCCCTCCATTTTCCAAAGATATATTCCAATACATATAGGCAGAAACGCCATTATCCAGAAAATGTCGCATCAACCCCCAAGAATACATGGCACCTTTCCAATCGTTCTTGCCATCTCCACATTCTTGCTCGGTTTGGTAAAGCTTCAACCCGGGATAACGTTTGTGGATTCCGGCGATAGCTCCCTTACCCGCCCATTGGAAACCGACACCTTTTACATATTTACCACTAGCGGGATCTGTCAATACCGTATCAACAAGCGACTCATTCGCACGTTCCATCGTGCCGAACATAATATCCACTCCTTGAACCTGCATGGTCGGCCCGAGATAATTACCGATAAAATTAGCCAAAGAAGCCGATGTCCAACAACAACTCGGGAATATTTGCGCAGAGTTGAACTCGTTCTGGGGCATTACGGCAAAGATTGGAATTCCGTGTTTCTTATAGGCCTCGATAAATTTAGAGAAATAGAGGGCATAGGCTTTCAGGTAAAGAGAGTCTTGGATAAACATATCCGTACCTTCATGGCCGACCTTATCGGCCGACAAACCATTTCGATACTTCTCGTCATAATTCTCACCCGTATAGGCTGAGGCATAGTGTTTGTTATATTTCATCCAAGCGGGAGGGCACCACGGGGAAGCCCACAAGCGTAAGTCTGGCTGATACTTCCGAGCGTTCTTGATAAAAGGGATCAACGTTTGTTGGTCATTGGCGATGGTAAAATGTTCCATCGTGAAATCACCGTCTACCTCGTCATACGAATACCAATCACGGGAGAAATCATTTGCTCCTACAGGCATCCGGCAAATCGTGAAGTTGGCTCCGACTCCGGGGAAGAAAAGCTCTTCCATGATTTCCTCACGTACACTTGGCTCCAGCTTACTCAAGGAAAGCCAACCTAATTCATTAAAACAGGCTCCGAAACCATCAATTTGTTGTTGATGCTTTTCTGTTAGAATTGTTATATCAATATTAGGTATCGTATCCGCAAGGGCGGAGATCAGATCGGGTTGCTCAGCCCAAGGGGTATTCTCGGTTGTCGTTACCCACTCGGCCCGGGGGGTGAAAGAGCAGGAAGAAAGGTATAAAGATATTGAGAGTATAAAAACAGGTATTTTCATGGTCGTTTCATTAATTTATAAGTTTAGAACCATTTAAACACGGACTACACGGATGACACGGAACACACGGATAAATACTAATACCGTGTCATCCGTGTAGTCCGTGTTCCATAATCCACTATTCTCTAAAAGCGTTCTATCAGCTCCTCGATAGTCACAAGGGTTTGCTCACCCGTGAGCATATTCTTTAAGTTGATTTTATTCTCGGCCATCTCATTCTCTCCGACTATCGCAACGAACGGGATTTTCTTAGCGTCCGCATATCCCATTTGCTTTTTCATCTTAGTAGACTCAGGATATAGCTCTGTACGAATCCCCGCCTTACGAACCTTAGCGATCAGCGGCAATAAATGAATCTCCTCTTTCTGTCCGAAGTTCACGAATAGAAGCTGTGTAGTCTTCAAAGATCCTTCCGGATATAAATCCAATTGGTTCAATACATCAAAGATACGATCAGCGCCGAAAGAGAAACCGACACCAGATACGCCTTCCATGCCAAATACCCCTGTCAGGTTGTCATAGCGACCACCACCCGTGATACTACCGATCTGTACGTCCAAGGCTTTCACCTCGAAAATCGCACCTGTATAATAGTTTAAGCCGCGAGCTAATGTCAGATCAAGCTCTAATTCCGCACGGATTGACGTATGAGAGATGCGCTCCAAAATAAAATCCAATTCGGCTACACCTTTCAAACCAGTCTCAGACGCAGATAATACCTCTTTCAAGGTAGCGATCTTTTCTTGATTTGAACCCTGCAGCATAATGATCGGCTGCAAACGCTCGATCGCCTCCTCGGGTAAACCCTTGGAACGAAGCTCTTCATTCACGTTGTCCAAGCCAATCTTATCCAGCTTGTCGATAGCTACCGTAATGTCTACGATCTTATCCGCCTCGCCTATGATTTCGGCAATACCGGAAAGGATCTTACGATTGTTCATCTTGATACACACACGAATGCCAAAACGATGGAACACCTCGTCCATAATCTGGATCAGTTCCACCTCATTGATCAAGGAATCAGAACCCACAACGTCGCCATCACATTGGTAGAACTCCCGGTAACGTCCCTTTTGCGGACGATCGGCACGCCAAACCGGTTGGATCTGGTAACGTTTGAACGGAAAACTGATCTCATTACGATGTTGTACCACGTAACGGGCGAACGGAACGGTCAAATCATAACGCAAGCCTTTCTCACAAGCCTTAGCAGCAAATCTCAACGGGTTCTTTTCCATTAACTCCTCATCCGAGATACCAGCGAAACAATCACCGGAATTCAATATCTTGAAAAGGAGCTTATCCCCTTCCTCGCCATATTTACCCATCAATGTAGAAAGGTTCTCCATGGCAGGAGTCTCTATTTGCTGGAAGCCATACAAGTGAAATACTTCACGGATCGTGTTGAATATATAATTACGTTTCGCCATTTCCTCCGGCGAAAAGTCTCGGGTACCTTTGGGTATGGAAGGTTTTTGCATGATCTTATGTTTTAAATGATTATTCTGGCCGCAAAGGTAATGTTTTTTGCTCGAAATAAATAAGAAAATAACAATGCCCACTGTAAGGAGCTTACAATCGCAGTCATAAGCATCTTACAATGGGCATTCAAACATCCTTACAATGGGCATCCATGGAAAGCCTCTTCCGAGGCTTATCAATCCCGACTTCTTCCCCCCAAGAATATCATTATATAATATAATAATGTAGCAAGCGAACCTAACGCAGCGACCACGTACGTATAAGCGGCGGAACGTAAAGCATCCTCTGCCTTATCATGCGTATAAGCATTTGTTATACCGGCATTGCTCAACCACACCAAAGCACGTTGGCTCGCATTGATCTCGACCGGAAGCGTGATAAAGCTAAATAGCGTAGTCGTAGCGAACAAGATTATACCGAATAACAATAACTGAGGAAACGTATGCAATAATAACATACCACCCAGCAACACCCATGTCATAATATTTGAGGCGAAACTAACAACCGGAACCAAAGCCGAACGCATTCTCAACGGAGCGTAAGCGGTAGCATGCTGCACAGCGTGACCGCACTCATGGGCGGCAACCGCGGCGGCGGCGATACTATTGCTATAATAAACCGACTCACTCAAGTTCACCGTCTGGTTAGCGGGATTGTAATGGTCCGTCAGATGTCCGGGTGTAGAAATCACCTTTACATCATAGATACCATTGTCATGCAACATCTTCTCTGCGACATCTTTTCCTGTCATGCCATTCGGCATAGGAATTTTCGAATACTTCTCAAACTTGCCCTGAAGACGGGATGACACCAGCCAACTCAATAGCGCAAATCCAATAAATATAATCCAATACATGCTCATAAATTTCTATCTTATTTAGTTTTATAAAACAACGACAAAAAGTTTGCCAAAGACAAAAATGGCAGGAGACACCCCTTGAGGAATGTGGTCTTCTGCCATTTTGTACGATTTATAACGAGTTTATTCTTCTGTATATCTGACAATCGTCTGTTCACGATCCGGTCCTACGGAAACGATCTTCACAGGCACACCCAGTTCTTCCTCCAAGAAAGAAAGGTAAGCGTTGAACTCCTCAGGGAACTCGTCCTCGCTCTGCATCTTCGTCATATCCGTCTTCCAACCCGGTAATTCCACGTATACAGGTTCGATCGTATCATCGATCTCATACGGGAACTCATTAGTCTCGACACCGTTCATCTTATAAGCCACGCAAGCCTTGATCGTATCGAAGGTATCTAACACATCACTCTTCATCATGATCAATTGGCTTACACCGTTGATCATCACGGCATATTTCAAGGCTACCAAATCAATCCAGCCACAACGACGTTTACGTCCCGTAACCGCACCGAACTCATGGCCTAATTGACCGATCTTATCTCCCACCTCATCAAACAACTCGGTCGGGAACGGACCGCTACCTACACGTGTACAATAAGCCTTGAAGATTCCATATACCTCACCGATATTCCGGGGAGAAACCCCCAGTCCCGTACAACATCCGGCACAGATCGTGTTAGAGGAAGTCACGAATGGATAAGAACCGAAGTCTATATCCAGCATCGTACCTTGAGCGCCTTCCGCCAAGACCGACTTACCTTCCTTCAAATAGTTATTGATGACATGCTCGCTATCAATCAATTTGAATTGTTTGAGGTAGTTCAAGGCCTCCATCCATTGAGCCTCCATCTCGGTTATATCATATTCATAGTTCAATGAACGCAAGATCGCTTCATGTTTTGCTTTAGCGGCCGCATATTTCTCTTCGAAGTTATGCAATAAATCGCCCACACGAACACCGTTACGGCTAATCTTATCCGTATAAGTCGGGCCGATACCCTTTCCTGTCGTACCGATCTTTCCGGAACCTTTTGCGGCCTCATAAGCGGCATCCAAGATCCGGTGAGTAGGTAAAATTAGGTGAGCTTTCTTAGAGATATAAAGCTGCTTGGTGATATCGTGACCACTCGCTGCCAATGATTCCGCTTCCTGCTTGAACAATAACGGGTCCAGAACGACACCGTTACCGATTACGTTTATTTTTCCACCTTGGAAAATACCGGAAGGAATCGAACGTAACACATACTTTTCCCCGTTAAACTCCAATGTATGTCCGGCATTAGGGCCTCCTTGAAAACGAGTTACCACATCGTAATTCGGAGTCAGCACATCGACAACCTTGCCTTTGCCCTCGTCGCCCCATTGCAATCCTAACAAAACGTCTACTTTCATCTTTTCTATATTTATTATAGGCTATTAATATTCTTATTTAACTGACCTTTGCTGCTTAAACTTGCATTTACTGCACAGGCCATAAATGTACAAACAATAATACTCCGGCGTAAAACGAGAGACTTTCAAGTTTCTCATATCCGCTTTCAACGCACTATTTCGCAGCTCCCGCATGGTCCCGCATCTCGTACAAACCAAATGCAAATGCGTATCAGCATAAATCCTCAACTCATATTGCACCGACTGGACGGTTATTTGATGACGCACCACCAAACCGGCATCAACCAGTACATCCAACGTATTATAGAGTGTTGCCTTACTGACATGGAAGTTGTCTTGCTCCAACCGATCCGAAAGCATACACACATCAAAATGACCGGGAAAAGCACATATCTCCTTGAATATAGCATATCTCTCCTCGGTTTTCCGCAGTTTCTTCTCCGTTAGATATTCGGTAAACAACGCACGTATTTCCGTATAAACTTTCGCTTCCATCTCCTAAAGACCGCACAAACGACAAAGTTAGCGCATTTATTTTAAACGCAAAGCCTTACCGATAATATTCAAACTCGAATTTTAATTCATTATAGATTTCTTGTAATTCCGGCGTGTTTCCCGCAGCCTCCTGAAATTCCTTGAAACCGTCTAGGATCCTTTCCGCATTCCCCTCGGATTGACGCCCATAAAACTTCATGGCTTGAATAGACGCTTGTTTCTCTTTCAGCGTAGATTTAAAATCCTTAGTCTCCGCTAGACTACTTAAGGTTTCTGCCAAGAAAGATCCTAAAACCACAGAAGATAAGCTGCCACCTCGCTTGAAATTCTCGGCCCAAGTAAGAAAGGCGACCGTGCGAGCGAACTCATTTTTCTTATCAGCAACCAGATCAGACGTGAAGTCCTCCATATAAGGCAGATGAACGAACAAGTTCCGGCAACAATGCTCCGCGATCTCTAAATAAGGAATCTCCTTGACCCAACGTTTCGCCTCATCCAAAGGCAACGTCTCGGCGGGTTGGAGAAAGGTCGCCAATATCTTAAACTCACGGATGTCTTCTTTCCATAAAGCCGCCGCTAGCTCTCCATTCGGTTTATGCTTACGGGCGATTCCCTTTATTTCGGGGTACGGAACCCCGAAATTTAACTTATATACGATACCTTTCTCACGCATACTCGTAGAAATCACCCCGTTCATCGCCAAACGAAGTTCCTTACGGATCTCCCTTATCTCGTCTTGTAAACTTTCCATCTATTAATTATTATAAGTCGGCAAGAAAGAATAATCACGGCCATAACGAAGCATCTGATCTGTATAACCTTCCGTGTAGTCCAAGACAATATCAGTAACCTCACCGTTAGAGTTCTTTACCTCTTTCATCACAGGATTGACAAAACCTTTATAGGGAGCCAAGTTTAACTTAGCATAGCGCTCCAAGACCTCCGCATGCAGCTCCGGATCTACTTTCACGCCGTATCCTTCAACAAGATTCTTTCCGGCCGCATAGTCACCCTCACTCTTGATACGTTGAATCTCAGCAAGCAATGTCCCAAACAACTCACGTAACCTCGGATAGTCATTCACAACCACATAGGTCTTGCCATCCCGTTTTTTCAGTTCGATCACATTCGCTTCCTTCCCTTTCTCGTAAGCCCACTTAGCGATCAACTGACGGTTACGCATATGCGCCTCTTCTACATTCTTGCCTAGCTCGATGCGAACCAACTGGGTCATCAAGCCATTCATTATATATTTATAGTATTCCGATTTATAAGCCTCGCCGTCCGGAAGCAATCCCAGTTCCACCAGCTTTGGATCTGCCAAATAATACAGGCCAAACAAATCCGCACGGGTTTCCTCCAGTGTAGAGCTATAGGCTTTCAGCGCATCCGGGTCCGTATTTTCCAGCAATTTACCGGAACCATGTCCCAGACACTCATGTAAATCCGTATGTAGATTATCCGTTAAGAAACCGTACTGCCTCATACCGTTCCGCTCCACGTCACTCCAAACAAACTCTTCGCTAAAGCCATTTCCTTGAGACGCCTTATCATAAGCCTCCGTGATATTCTCTATCGTAACAGACTTCGAGCCATGATCCCTACGAATCCAATCCGCATTTGGCAAATTGATACCGATCGGGGTAGCCGGATAGCAATCACCTCCCAACATAGATACCGTGATTACCTTAGCGCTAACTCCTTTCACCTTCTCTTTCTTGAAACGCTTATCTACCGGAGAATGATCCTCAAACCATTGCGCATTATCACTGATGATTTTTGTACGCTTAGTCGCCTCCTTATTCGTAAAATTCACGGTAGACTCCCAGCTTGCTTTCATTCCTAACGGATCCCCATAAGTCTCGATAAAGCCATTCACAAAATCCACCTCCGAAGCTGTATCCTCTACCCAAAGGATCGAATAAGCATCGAAAGTCTTCAAATCGCCCGTTTGATAATATTCGATCAATTTCCCGATGATCGCTTTCTGCGTATCATTCTCGGCGAAAGGCAAGGCTTGTCGCAATTGATCTACGATTTTTTCTATCGCGGCGGAATAAAGCCCTCCTACTTTCCAAACCTTTTCAACGACCGTACCGTTCTCTTTTACCAAACGGCTATTCAACCCGTAAGAAATCGGGGAAATGGTATCCTTTCCCATTTTCATTTGCGCATAGAAGTCCTCTACCTCTTTCTGACTGATACCTCCCCCGTAATAATTATTAGAAGAAGCTTTGATCAAATCACCGTCACCGCTTTGTACGCTACGCTTTGGCATAACGCCCAGATCAAAGATTACCGGAGCGATCTCGATCATGAACTGATCCACGTTTTGATTCTCACGAAGAGGTAACTTCTTGGCGTCGATTTGGTGAATACAATCCATCAAGAACTCAGGAGAAAACCCCGGGGCAAACTTGTCCAAGGCATAATGATGATGGATACCACTGGAGAACCACACCCGTTTCAAATAGGTTTCCAAAGCCTTGAATTGAGGGTCCTCCCGATCTCCCTTATAATTCGTATAAATAGCCTCCAATGTCCTGCGGATCGCCAGATTATAGCGTCCATTCTGATCGAAGAATATATCACGTCCCATCAAGGCCGCTTCGGAAAGATGATATAATAGTTGCTTTTGTCGCAAGGACAGGGATTCAAAACCCGGAACTTTATAGCGAAGAATCTCCAGATCAGCGAACTGATCCACTACATAATTGAACTCCTTATCGGAATTTTGAGATGCCGTATCCGACTGTTGGCCTGTACAAGCCGTCATAACCATAGCTGTCATAAGCGATAACATTATTTTTTTCATACTTACTACGATTTGCTTTTCCTATAATATATTACATCTAAAGTACATAGTTTGAAGGCCCGCATTCCAATAAGGGCCAACCGCAAAGATAGAGAATATACAGTCAATATCAAAGGTTTGAGATTTTTTCTCTACTTTTGTAAGTTCAAAAGCAAAGACAAAAAAGAGAATGGAAATAGCGGCATTAGTTTCAGGAGGAGTAGACAGCTCTGTCGTAGTGCATCAACTCAAAGAGGCAGGATACGATCCGACCATCTTCTATATCCGTATCGGTATGGAAGACAAGGATGGCTATATCGATTGCCCGGCGGAAGAGGATATCGAGATCACCTCATATATCGCCCGCAAGTATGGATGCCGGTTCGAGATCGTCTCCTTACACGACGAGTATTGGGATCGGGTGGTAAGCTATACGATCGAATCTGTCAAACGCGGTCTTACCCCTAACCCGGATATGATGTGTAATAAATATATCAAGTTCGGTTGTTTCGAGGAAAAATGGGGCAAGGATTTCGATAAGATCGCTACCGGTCATTATGCCACGACCACGGAGATAGACGGCAAGACATGGCTTTCTACTGCCAAGGACCCGGTAAAAGATCAGACTGATTTCTTAGGGCAAATCACCCGCCTACAGATACAGAAACTCATGTTTCCGATCGGGCATTTAATGAAAAGCGAGGTACGTGCCATCGCCGAGGCCCAGAAATTGCCGAGCGCCAAGCGTAAGGATAGCCAAGGCATTTGTTTCTTAGGTAAGATTAACTACAACGACTTTATAGAGCGTTATTTAGGGAAACGCCCGGGAAAAATCGTGGAACTAGAGACGGGTAAGGTCTTGGGTAAACACAATGGATATTGGTTCCATACGATCGGCCAACGTAAGGGATTGGGATTAAGTGGCGGCCCTTGGTTCGTTATCCAAAAAGACATTAAGCGAAATATCATTTATGTCTCCAACGGCTACGACCCGGAAACGCAATATGGCAAGGTGATTAATATGCAAGGTTTCGATTTCATCACGGAAGATCCATGGGGAGAATTTGAGGGTGAGAAAGAAATCACTTTCAAGATCCGTCATACCCCGGAATTTACGCATGGCTACATCCGTCGTATCGGAGATCTATATCGTGTAGAATCCGACGAAAAGATTCAAGGTATCGCTCCCGGCCAATACAGTGTAATCTACGACAAAGACCATCACTTATGTCTGGGCAGCGGCATGATTATTGATGAGACCAAGTAACGCATATTCAGATTTATTCTAAATAAAAAACGGTCGCCTCAAAAGGAAGCGACCGTTTTTATTTTTCTATCTTATTCTATTAAATAGCATACAAAGAGCTGATAGACTCTCCACTACATACACGACGGATCGCCTCAGCGAACATGTCAGCGACAGATAATACCTTTACTTTCTCGCATTTCTTAGCGTAAGGAATAGAATCCGTAAAGATCATTTCCGCTAAAGCGGACTGATCTACACGAGTAGAAGCCGGATCAGACATCACAGCGTGGCTGGCGATAGCACGAACAGACTTAGCGCCATTCTCCAACATCAAGTTCGCGGCTTTCGTAATTGTTCCGGCCGTATCCACCATGTCATCAACCAAAAGGACATCCAAGCCCGTCACATCACCGATAATACGCATCTCGGCCACCTCATTGGCACGCAAACGAGATTTGTGGCAAATGACCATCGGCAAGCCTAAATACTTAGAATAGCTGCTGGCACGTTTCGTACCACCAACATCCGGAGTCGCGATACACAAGTTATCCAAAGGCAAAGACGTCTTGATATAATCCAAGAATACGGAAGAAGCATATAAGTGATCCACCGGAACATTAAAGAATCCTTGGATCTGGTCCGCATGAAGGTCCATCGTAATCAAACGATTGATACCTGCCGTACTCAACATATCAGCGATCAACTTAGCGCCAATAGAAACACGAGGCTTATCCTTTCTATCCTGACGAGCCCAACCGAAGTAAGGGACTACAGCGATGATTGAATGTGCGGAAGCACGTTTAGCCGCGTCAATCATCAGAAGCAACTCCATCAGATTGTCTGAATTAGGGAATGTAGATTGTACTAAGAATACATCTCTACCGCGGATAGACTCTTCATAAGAAACAGAGAACTCACCATCGGCAAAGTGCTGGATATTCATCTGTCCCAGAGGACAACCTAAACTGTTGCAAATTTTCTCTGCAAGATACCGGGAGTTCGTTCCCGAAAACACCAAGAAAGGAGTTTGTGCACTCATTATTCCGAATATTTATCTTAAAGTGAATAGATTTAAATTGTGCCGCAAAAGTACAAAACTTATTTACAATAACCTCTTTATATTTGGAAAACTTTCTATATTTGCAACCGCAATGATGAAGTATTTACTCTATTTCTTCGTATTGGTAAGTGTATTTCTGACTTCGGGTTCTTCATCAACTCCCGAGAACCAACAGAAATACAACGATATTTACACCATGTACTCTCCGAATGAAGACAAGACGGAATACAATATCCCCCAAGCAGATATCGAACGATACGAAAAAGAGCTATACAACGGAAAACAAAGCTATAAGATGGAAGATGGCTATATCAGGGCTTCACTATTCCGCAACATCTCCACATCAAAAAACTCAAGGACAAACCTATCCTCATCCGCGGAAAGGATCGTACGGTTTATAAAAACTCAATATCCTAAAGAAAGACAAACATTCATTTCATTTTGTATAAATCCCCTTAAGTTCTCCTATGGGTACTATATCTATACTCTAAGACGTATTCTCATTTAAACTCTCTTTCCCCCTTATTTCCATCAAAAAAGTAGAAGATAGCACTTTAATGTCTGCATTCTCACTATTCTTATTTTCTAGATTTCTCAAAGGGAATAGAATAAACATCTATTTTGTTTTCTTATTGGGTCATATAGGATAGTTCTTATCAATTAATAATCAATCTAAAATGGAATTTTTATTAGACTTCATCTTACATATCGATCAGCATATGATCGAGATCGTACAAGAATATCATACTTGGGCCTACGCGATATTATTCCTAATCATTTTTTGTGAAACGGGATTGGTAGCCACCCCATTCTTGCCCGGGGATTCCCTCTTGTTCGTCGCCGGAGCGATAACAGCGTTACCCGGTATGCCTTTAGAGATAAATCTTTTAGCCTTGATATTATTCGCGGCGGCAGTATTGGGAGACTCCTGTAATTATATGATAGGTCATTTTTTTGGTCGTAAACTATTTAACAATCCCAACTCCAAGATATTCAAGAAAAGCCATTTGGACAAAACGCATGAGTTCTACAAAAAATATGGAGGCAAAACCATAATCATCGCCCGATTCGTACCGATTGTCCGTACTTTCGCTCCCTTTGTAGCCGGAATGGGTAAAATGCACTATTACTATTTCATGATCTACAACCTGATAGGCGGCGCTTTCTGGGTACTGCTTTTCTGCTATGCAGGATACTTTTTCGGAGATCTTCCTTTCGTACAGCAGAACCTCAAGCTATTGATCATAGCAATTATATTCATATCCATACTTCCTGCCGTAATAGAGGTAGTACGGGCAAAACTAAAAGCACGGAAAAGATGATGTTATTGATGGAATAAACAGTTCCGCCAAACGTATTACCATCTATAACCCACGCCCCATCTCTTCTTTTCATTTAAATCAAAGGAAAAAGTCACCTAGCTTCATCGGGCAAGTATGTTAAGTTACTTTGGCATTTCACTTAAGTTACTTGCCCGATGAAGCTAGCTGTCCCGTATCAACCACCTAACTCCACCAATGAATTATCTATACAGCACTCCTAAACTTTTCAAGAAAGCTCTTACTTATGGAGAAAAGAGAACTTTAGCATTTTGCCGGAATAAGCCGGGAGTTTCACTTGATAAGGATAAGCGTCTGTTAGCGTACTGATAGTCGTTTCCCCGGTTAACAAGTCGGTCAATTCAGCCGGTTTGTTATCCTCAAAATCAAGAGCCTTGAATGCCTCGACCGGGATATTTACCCATACACATTGGTCGGCACGGTCGAAATTCACGACCACCAGAAGTACCTCGTTCTTCCATTTGCGCAAGAACGCATACTGACGGTTCGGATTGAAATAAGGATTACCGGAGTTCGCGTACATCAAATCATAAAACGCTCCCTCGACAATAACCGGCTCGGATCGTACCACATTCAATAACTTAGCGTACATCTCACGCAACGAGCGTTCTGCCGGCGTTAATTTAGCCCCATCAAAGAGTCCATTATTATTCCAGTTTCGCAAACTCTCGACGCTCCAATAATCGAAGATGGTCGTACGGCCATCACGTCCACTGAAACCTTCCGCATCCATTCCTCTTTCGCCAAGTTCCTGACCACTATAGATCATAACCGGATTTGTATTCATGGCAGCGGAGACAATCATGCCCGGAATACCCGGACGAGCATCCCCCGCAAAGAAATCAGAAGCGACACGCTGTTCATCGTGATTCTCCAAGAAATTTAACATATTTTTCTGGATTCCCTCCAACGATTGCCAACAATGCGATATATTACTAGCCGGAGCCTGTCCGCACATCACCGCACGAACCGTATCATAAAGACCAACCTTGTCATACAAATAATCAAAGTGTCCCGTATAAATATAATTCCTATACTCATCCGGATTATACACCTCCGCTATAAAGATCACATCACGCACCTTCTTCACCTGAGGAATCACCCAGTTCCAAAACTCTACCGGGACCATCTCAGCCATATCACAACGAAAACCATCCACCCCCTTATCAGCCCAGAACAACAAGATCTCCAACATTTTCTCCCACGTATTGGGAATGGTATTGAAATGGCAAGCACCACCGTGCATATAATCCACGCCGTAGTTCAGCTTCACCGTCTCATACCAATCGTTCTGGCTTGGATAGGCATCGAAATGATTGTTACCGGTCACCTTCGCCGGAAACTCACTATAGGCAAAATCCTCCTCACGCTGCGGATCAAAACGAAGCGTCAAGGTTTGCCCCGGAAGATAATAAAAGTTATTATTCACATCAAAAGCCTTGGACACATTATCCGTTTGACCTAAGTCCTCCACGAAAGGTTCCCGTGCGTCCGAGAAATATTGACGTGCTACATGGTTGGGTACAAAATCGATAATAACCTTCATCCCAGCCTCATGCGTACGTTTCACCAAATCCTCGAACTCACTCATACGGTTCTGGATATTATCCGCCAAATCCGGATCTATATCATAGTAATCTTTTATAGCATATGGAGATCCGGCCTTACCTTTTACTACGGCAGAATGGTCTTTCCGGATGCCAAACATGGTGTAATCGGTTTTTGTAGCGTGCTCTATCACCCCTGTATACCATACATGAGTAACACCTAGTTCTTTGATTTTGGATAAAGCCAAAGGAGTAAAAGCCGAAAACTTACCCACTCCATTCTCGGCTAAACTACCATTCATTACAGGAGATGGTCGCAGATTCCCAAACCAACGCGGGAATACCTGATAAATTACCATCTTGTTTTTTTGTTCCATTGCGTTCATCTATATATAAAGTTTTTGTGGGAAAGCGCTTTGTCCAGACAGACGATTTGTCACGGCATCAGGCCTTTCTTTCTTGCCGCGATCGCTTTCACCAAGGTTTCATATTTATTCTCATCCAACACTTTCTCAAAGCAACGGGCAGCGGCGGAATAGCCAATATTACAAATCACGTCTACATTCTCAAGATCGAATGTCTTATATAAGCCAAACTCCTCCGCTTCTATTAAGACATCACACATCTCTCGATCCTCCAGCGTATTTGCCCGGAACATATAATGATAAGAGCGCTCGGCGATATGGAATATGGTCTGCTTATATTTTTGCGGGATCAACGGGCTTACGTTCACCCCAATAATACGCTCACATTCCTCACGGATGATGGAGACCGGAAAGTTGTGAAATAATCCTCCATCCACATAATGAACGCCATTGATGACTACAGGACTGAAAATAATCGGGATACTACAAGAAGCTGTCACCGCCTCAACAATAGGACCACTCCTAAATTCATGGCTTTCGCCATTATCCAAATCAGTCGCGACAACCACCAGAGGAATTTGCAAGTCCTCGATGTTCTTGGTCCGCAAGTGTCGCCTCAAGAAATAACGAAAGCGCTTACTATCGAACAAACCCGCCTTAGGAATCTGCAACTGGGCGAATTCCGAGAACTCACGTCCGGTAAAAAGCTCTTGGATCTCCGCCGCCGAATAACCATCGGCAAACAAAGCGCCCATTAAAGCTCCCGCGCTGGTACCGACTATAATATCCGGTCTTAGCGCACATTCTTCCATCATTCGAAATACGCCGATATGCGCAAAACCTTTCGCTCCGCCTCCGCTAAGCGCCAAGCCCAACCTATAGGGTTTATGGTTTGTCTCTTCTGCCATTTATTTCTTGTCTCTTAATCTGGTAACAAATATGCTGTTTTTTTTAATTAGAAACATTATTATTAGGGAAAAAGTTTCCATCCTCTTTTATTTTTGCTACATTTACACGGAAAGCAAAGGTGTTGTCACATTGTTTTCTTAAGTATAACATTAAATCTACCATGTTATGATTACGAGTATCTTCTGGATTATCCCGTTAGCGTCTGTCCTAGCGCTAGCATTCGCCTGGTTCTTCTTCAGGCAAATGATGAAAGAGAGTGAAGGAACTGAGTTGATGAAAAAGATCGCCTCCTTTGTACGTGAAGGGGCGATGTCGTATCTGAAACAGCAATACAAAGTAGTCGCCTCGGTTTTCGTTGTCCTAGTAATCTTATTCTCTATTATGGCCTATGGCTTCCATGTTCAAAACGAATGGGTTCCGATCGCCTTCCTGACAGGAGGTTTCTTTTCAGGATTAGCGGGTTTCTTAGGCATGAAAACAGCGACTTATGCCTCGGCCCGTACAGCGAACGCAGCCCGCACTTCCTTGAATAAAGGTTTACAAGTGGCTTTCCGAAGCGGGGCGGTCATGGGCTTAGTAGTCGTTGGGCTTGGATTGCTGGATATCTCATTCTGGTATATCCTGTTAAATGCTTTCATCCCAGACGAGGCTTTGGACCCGACCCATAAACTCACCATTATCACGACAACCATGCTTACATTCGGAATGGGTGCCTCCACGCAAGCCTTGTTCGCACGTGTGGGAGGAGGAATCTATACGAAAGCCGCCGATGTCGGAGCGGATTTAGTAGGTAAAGTTGAGGCTGGGATCCCGGAGGACGATCCTCGTAACCCGGCGACAATCGCCGATAACGTAGGCGACAATGTAGGTGACGTCGCCGGTATGGGAGCCGACCTATATGAATCTTATTGCGGTTCCATCCTAGCGACCGCCGCATTGGGAGCCGCCGCATTCGTTTCTTCCGGAAGCGTAGAATTACAATATAAGGCGGTTGTCGCCCCAATGCTTATCGCCGCTGTCGGTATCATTTTATCTATTATTGGTATTTTCGCCGTCCGTACGAATGAGAACGCGACGATCAAGCAACTACTGAAAGCCTTAGCCATAGGAACGAACTTGAGTTCCGTATTGATCGCTATCTCCACGTTCGGGATTCTTTATGTATTAGGCATGGAGAATTGGTTCTGGATCGGTTGTTCCGTGATCGTAGGTCTGCTAGTCGGAATCGTGATCGGGCAAGCGACGGAGTATTATACCTCCCAGTCCTATAAGCCGACCCGGCTGGTTTCCGAATCGGGGCTGACAGGCCCGGCAACGGTTATTATCTCCGGTCTCGGACTAGGGATGCTCTCTACGGCCATCCCGGTACTTGCCGTCGTGGTCGGTATTATTTGTTCCTTCTTGTTCGCCTCCGGATTCGACTTCACGAACGTGGGCATGGGATTATACGGAATCGGTATAGCTGCCGTAGGTATGCTATCGACCTTAGGTATTACGTTGGCTACAGACGCTTACGGTCCCATAGCGGATAATGCCGGAGGCAACGCCGAGATGTGTAACCTAGGGAAAGAAGTCCGCAAGCGTACAGACGCATTGGATTCATTAGGAAATACGACTGCCGCTACAGGTAAAGGTTTCGCTATCGGTTCCGCTGCGTTAACCGGCTTGGCTCTGTTGGCCTCTTATGTAGAAGAGATCAAGATCGGTTTGCTCCGTTTAGGAGAGACCGTCCTGAACTTTACCGATGGCAGGAGTATCGAAATATCTAAAGCCTCATTCTCGGACTTTATGGTATATTATGATGTTACCTTAATGAATCCTAAGGTTTTAGCCGGAATGTTCCTAGGTTCCATGATGGCATTCATGTTCTGTGGCCTTACGATGAACGCTGTAGGACGTGCGGCCGGGCACATGGTGGAGGAAGTTCGCCGTCAGTTCAAGGAAATCAAGGGTATTCTGACTGGAGAGGCACAACCGGATTATGCCCGTTGCGTTGAGATCTCGACGAAGGGAGCGCAACACGAAATGGTACTTCCCTCCGTTTTAGCTATTATCGCCCCCATCTTAACGGGACTCATATTTGGTGTGACAGGCGTTGTCGGACTATTGATCGGTGGATTAAGCACGGGCTTCGTATTAGCCGTATTCATGGCGAACGCCGGAGGAGCATGGGATAACGCAAAGAAATTCATCGAGGAAGGAAACCACGGCGGCAAGGGTAGCGAGGCGCATAAGGCAACCGTTGTCGGCGATACGGTTGGCGATCCGTTCAAAGACACTTCCGGCCCGAGTTTGAATATCCTTATCAAGTTGATGAGCATGGTAGCGATCGTGATGGCGGGATTGACGGTGGCTTGGAGTTTGTTTTAATAGTTGACCGTTAGTAGTTGGCAATTGACAGTTAGAGAAGTAAATCGACAATTTAATAGAGAAAACTAAATAATTGTCAATCATTGACTGTCAATTGTCAACTGTTTTGTATTTTTGCGTCGTAAAAACATAAAACAATTCAACAATGTCAATCTCACGCTTTAATGCTGTGGAGAAGGCATCCAACCGAAAGGCCGTGGAAGCCGTTACTCCCGAACACAAAGTATCTGAGTACTATGGCGAGAATGTCTTCAACCGGAAGGCGATGCAAAAATATCTCTCCAAGGAAACGTACAAAGCCTTGACCCACGCCATTGACAATGGCACACCTATCGACCGGGAAATCGCCAATCATGTGGCAGCCGGCATGCGTATGTGGGCACTGGAAAAAGGAGTCACTCATTATACCCACTGGTTTCAACCGCTTACCGATGGCACCGCCGAGAAGCACGACGCTTTCGTGGAACACGATGGTAACGGTGGCATGATCGAGGAGTTCAGCGGCAAATTGCTTGTCCAGCAAGAACCGGACGCTTCCAGTTTCCCGAACGGTGGACTTCGTAATACCTTCGAGGCCCGCGGCTACTCCGCTTGGGACCCCTCCTCTCCCGCTTTTATCGTAGATGACACACTTTGTATCCCAACCGTATTTATCGCTTATACCGGCGAAGCACTGGATTATAAGACCCCACTGATCCGCTCTATCGAAGTATTGGGAGAAGCCGCCAAGGACGTATATAGATATTTCGATGAGGATGTCAATAAGATAATTACTTACCTAGGTTGGGAACAGGAATATTTCCTTGTTGACGAAGACTTGTATTCCGCTCGTCCGGATCTCTCACTGACCGAGCGTACCTTGCTCGGACATGAGAGCGCGAAGAACCAACAATTAGACGACCATTATTTTGGCGCTATCCCCTCTCGTGTACAAGAATTCATGAAAGACTTGGAAACCGAATGCTATAAACTAGGTATCCCGGTAAAGACCCGCCATAACGAGGTAGCCCCCAATCAGTTCGAGCTAGCTCCCATTTACGAGGAATGTAACCTAGCCAACGACCATAACCAATTGTTGATGTCGGTCATGAAACGTGTAGCCCGCCGTCATAATTTCCGTGTATTATTGCACGAGAAGCCATTTAACGGGGTAAACGGTTCCGGTAAACACTGTAACTGGTCTATGGGAACAGATAAGGGGGTAAATTTATTCTCTCCGGGTAAAGACCGTGAGGACAACCTGCGCTTCATCACTTTCGTGGTGAACACCATCATGGCCGTTTATAAATACAACGCTTTATTAAAAGCGAGTATCGCTTCCGCCACGAACGCGCACCGCCTAGGCGCGAACGAGGCACCTCCCGCTATCATCTCCACTTTCCTCGGAACGCAAATCAGCGAGATCTTGGATAAATTCGAGAATAGCTCTATCGAGGACGCTATCGAGGTAGACGATAAAAAGGGCTTGCATCTTGGCTTCGGGCAGATCCCCGAACTGCTGTTGGACAATACGGATCGTAACCGTACCTCTCCTTTCGCTTTCACCGGAAACCGTTTTGAGTTCCGTGCCCCGGGCTCTTCCGTGAACTGCGGATCGGCCATGTTAGCGTTGAACTCCGCCGTAGCTTATCAATTGCAACAATTCAAGAAGGACGTAGAGGCTTTGCAAGCGGAAGGAAAAAGCAAGGAAGTAGCGATCTTCAAGGTGCTGAAAGCCTATATCAAGGAATCTAAGCCGATCCGCTTCGATGGGAACGGTTATTCGGACGAATGGAAAGAGGAAGCCGCCAAGCGAGGTCTGGATTGCCAAAATAGTGTTCCCTTGCAATATGACGCTTATCTTAAACCGGAGTCGATCGAGATGTTCACATCTACCGGCGTACTTACCCAGAAAGAATTGGAAGCGCGTAATGAGGTAAAATGGGAAGTCTATATCAAAAAGGTACAGATCGAGGCTCGGGTATTAGGGGATTTATCCTTGAACCATATCATCCCGGTAGCCGTTCGCTACCAGAGCGTATTGCTGGATAATATAGCGAAGTTGAAAGAGACATTCGGCGATGACCCGGAATTCCGCAATATGTCGGAAGAGCCCCGTCGCTTGGTTCGTAAGATAGCCGGGCATATCTGTGCCGTGACCAAGAAAGTGGATGAGATGGTAGAGGCCCGCAAGAAAGCGAACCGCTTGACCGATATGCGGGAAAAGGCGATCGCTTACCACGACTCGGTAGCCCCTTATTTGGATGAGATCCGTGACCATATCGACGATCTGGAGCTGATGGTGGACAACCAGATGTGGCCGTTGCCGAAGTATAGGGAACTCCTGTTTATCCGATAAAAAACACCAGTACTGGCGTTGCCTTGCGCCAGTATCGGCATAGCCTCACACTGATATAGGCGCAGCCTTACACCGATACTGGCATAAGGCTACGCCTATACTCCCGTTTACCACTTCACATAAGAAGCATTCATCAAGAAGTCATAATCATGTTTCATCGCTTGCAACGGTGTCATATTATAACGCTCTTGCTCAATGAAGTAATCCTCTAATCCGGCTTTCTCCGCCACAGCGAATAAGGATTTGAAGTCTACGATTCCGGCGCCCATCTCTGTGCTGCCCTTTCCATCTGCGTTCGCGTCTTTCAAGTGCCAGTTGGCGAAACGACCGGGATAACGGTTCACGTAATCATGACATTTAAAACCGCCATACACTAATTGAGCCGTATCGATCTGGAAAGTAACCAGCCCTTTGTCCGTATTCTCGATCATCACGTCGAACGGGATCTTTCCTTCCAACTCATGGAATTCATCCACATGGTTATGGAAAGCGAAACGCAACCCGTTCGCCTTTGCGATCTCACCACATTTATTAAATTGATCCGCTAAACGCTTCACGTCCGAAAGGCTCTTGATATCTTTGGAGGGATAACCCGCCTGAACAATCCATTTACAGCCTACCTCTGCCGTATCGGCGGCATTCTTTTTCCAGAAGTCCCATCCCTTGGTATCACCCTCCGCCAGCAAACCGCTTCCGGTATGGGAACCTACCATACGGGCACCCAGATCCGCCAGATATTTCTTCATCTCGGCCGGGGATTTCCCATAGAATTTGCCATCCCGGTAACCGGCGGCTTCCATCCGTTTATAACCGATATCCACCAAAGCCTTCATCGTACCGTCAAAATCCGTCTTCAAGTCGTCCCGGACACTATACAACTGTACACCTATCGCTTTCTCTTTCTTAGCCAAGATAGAGGCAAAGCCGTTCGGTACTACACTCAGCGCAGCCACAGCGGCACCCGCTTTCAAAAAATTCCGTCTCGTTATCATCATACTATTCTTTAAGATTAACGGCGCTAAAGGTAGCAAAATTATTTCTACTTTCGCGCACATTTAAACAAACGATCATGCAAGGAACAAAAAATCTGACCGAAGGGGTCATCTCCCGGCAACTATTCAATCTGGCGATGCCGATCATGGGTACCTCATTTATCCAAATGGCCTATAGCATCACCGACATGGCTTGGGTAGGCCGGTTGGGAAGCGAGGCCGTAGCCGCTATCGGCGCCGTTGGTATCCTTACTTGGATGACGAACTCGATCTCTTACTTGAATAAAGTAGGCTCGGAGGTGAGTGTCGGGCAAAGTATCGGGGCGCAAAACGTGGAAGATGCCCGAGGATTCGCTTCCCATAACCTAACGATCGCCTTGATCCTCTCGCTTTGCTGGGGATTCTTGCTATTCGTCCTCGCTCGTCCGATTATCGGCTTCTACAAACTGGAGGAACCGATTGCGTTGAACGCCGTGGAATATTTGAGAATCGTCGCTTCCGCATTCCCATTTATCTTCCTCTCGGCGGCGTTTACCGGGATTCATAATGCCTCGGGATTGAGTAAGATTCCATTTTATATCAGCGGAACAGGTCTTTTACTGAATATGGTGCTAGATCCTTTATTTATACTCGGCTTCCATTTGGGTACGGCAGGTGCGGCTTGGGCTACGTGGATCTCCCAAGCGGTGGTTTGCGGACTATTCGTCTATCAGCTAAAATGCCGCAATAAATTGTTCGGTGGATTCCCTTTCTTTGTCCGTTTAAAGGAACGCTACACCAAGCGGATCTTCCAATTGGGCCTGCCGGTAGCGTTATTAAATACGTTCTTCGCAATCATCAATCTTTTTATGGCCCGTACAGCTTCCACCTACGGAGGGCATATCGGTTTGATGACGCTTACGGCAGGTGGACAAATGGAGGCGATCGCATGGAACACCTCACAAGGCTTCAGTACGGCCCTCTCCGCTTTCACCGCCCAGAATTACGCCGCACACAAGAAAGAACGTATCCTGACCGCTTATCATACGACGCTTAAAATGACTTCGATCATCGGCGTGCTCTGTACCTTGCTATTCGTCTTTTACGGTAGCGAGGTCTTCTCACTGATCGTGCCGGAGCAAGCCGCTTACGAGGCTGGCGGCATATTCCTCCGGATCGATGGCTATTCGATGATCCTCATGATGTTGGAAATTACCACGCAAGGCATGTTCTACGGTACCGGCCGAACGGTTCCACCGGCGATCATCAGCATCTCGTGCAACACCCTGCGCATACCTTTGGCCATCGGGCTGGCGGCAGCGGGACTGGGTATTACGGGTGTTTGGTGGGCGATCAGCCTTTCCAGCATGCTAAAAGGTATCGTCGCTTTCATCTGGTTCAGTATCTTACAGAAGAAGATCTTGTAAGCGGAACAATTCTTACCGATTTTCCGTACATTCGCGATTAAAATGACATTCAATAAAAAAAACAATCTATATGGATAACAAATTCAAACCGGAAACCCTGTGTGTACAGGCCGGTTGGCAACCCAAGAAAGGAGAACCCCGTGTCCTCCCGATCTATCAAAGCACGACATTCAAGTATGAGACGAGTGAGCAGATGGCTAAATTGTTCGATTTGGAGGAAAGCGGCTATTTCTATACCCGCCTTCAAAACCCGACAAACGAGGCTGTAGCCGCCAAGATCGCGGCGTTGGAAGGTGGCGTGGCTGCCATGCTGACCTCATCCGGGCAGGCCGCTAGCTTTTTCGCTTTCTTCAATATTTGCGAGGCTGGCGACCATATCGTAAGCGCAACCAGCATTTATGGAGGTACTTATAATCTACTGGCCGTTACCTTGAAGAAGCTGGGAATCGAATGCACGTTCGTAGATCAAGACGCGAGCGAGGAAGAGATCTCCAAGGCGTTCCGCCCGAACACGAAAGCGATGTTCGGCGAGATGATCTCCAATCCGGGCGTTATGGTATTGGACGTGGAGAAGTTCGCCCGCATCGCCCATAATCATGGCGTACCCTTGATCGTCGATAATACGTTCGCCACGCCGATCAATTGCCGTCCGTTCGAATGGGGAGCGGACATCGTCACGCACTCCACGACCAAATATATGGACGGCCATGCCACGAGCGTAGGCGGTTGTATCGTGGACAGCGGCAATTTCGATTGGAAAGCGCATGCCGAGAAGTTCCCGGGACTTTGCCAACCGGACCCTTCTTACCACGGATTGACCTATACCAAGGCATTCGGGAAATTAGCGTTCATCACGAAAGCGACTAGCCAACTGATGCGTGACCTTGGAGCGATCCAATCCCCGCAAAACGCATTCCTATTGAATCTGGGATTGGAGACCTTGCATCTTCGTGTACCGCAGCATTGCAAAAACGCCTTGGCGGTAGCGCAGTGGCTACAGAAATGTGATAAGGTAGCTTGGGTTCATTATCCTGAATTGGAAGGCAATCCGTACCATGAACTCGCCAAGAAGTATCTACCGAATGGCTCTTGCGGCGTATTATCCTTCGGATTGAAAGGTGGACGTGAGGTGGCGATCAAGTTTATGGATAGCTTGAAACTCGCCGCTATCGTAACTCACGTAGCGGATGCCCGTACTTGCGTGCTTCACCCGGCCAGTCATACGCACCGCCAGTTGAGCGATGAGCAATTGATAGAGGCTGGCGTAGCTCCGGACTTAATCCGCTTCTCTGTAGGTATCGAGAACGCCGATGATATCATCGCCGATATCGAGCAAGCGTTGAATAAATAAGACTTCAGTGCCACGCTGATGGCACACCCATGTCATCGGCATGGCACACCCGTTCCATCAGCGTGGCACACCTGCTTCTCCAGCATGACACTGCTATAAGTTCCTAGATAGGCAGGAATCTCCCCAGACGCACCACCCAATTTGTCGTAATCCTCCCTAGGCTCGTTACCGGATGTTCCTCACGCAACAAATCCTCACGGAACTCACGAAGAATAAGCCAATCCGCCTGTTTCACCCAATGCCGGAAAACCGGATTCTCCACATGGCTTTCCGAAATGGATAATAACGCATCCAGATCAAAACAATCAGCGACAACGCCTGCGCCAGACAAAGAGGCATCGTAAGCATTGCAAGCTTGCTCAATATGTGTAGGAACCATCAATACAGGTTTATTCAGATACATCGCCTCACATACGGATTCGAACCCGGCGGTCGTAGCATAAGCCTTCGCCCCCGACATATAACGTAGAAACAACGTATCATCCAGCTGATGGAAAGAAAGGCAATCGTCTATTATCACCTCGGCTCGCTGATCTTTCTTATCCCAAAAGAAATGCATCGGAACCGAAGGATGACGGGAATGCCAAGAACGGATCTCCTCACTAAACCCGCTATTCAACAAATAACCATGCAAATAACTGCCGTTCGAGGGAACCGCATCCAAGACTTCTTGCCTTAATAAAGGAGGAACCACGACTATTCCTCCCAACGGCGCCTCACGCATCTTCCGAAAAGACAAGGCTAATTTTTTGACGGAGCCTATCGCCGTTAATCTCGTAAAAAATCGTAGCGACGCCAACGACAATGTGCTCTGCTTCGGGAAAACGAAGTCCGGATGCAAGAATAGATATTGATGGGCGATACATACCATCGTCGCTTTCGGACGGAAAAGTAAGTAAGTCAGCCCCGTCAGCAGCTCGTAGAAATTCACGACAACATCCGCATCCGTCTGCCGAATCATCCGGTCGATATAACGGATACTTCCCATGTATTTGTGCAGACGCAATACATTATATAATACGCTACGCATCAAACTCACTTGTTTATTCTTAGCCGTCGGTAAAAAATTCGGACTCTCAAACGGATATACCGGCGATTGTATCTTATTCAAGAAGAAATCCGGCAAACGGCGGGCCGGACTTTTTCCTACCAACACACCAACGATCTCATGTCCTTCGGCCATCAATTTCTGGCGTAAGGATAACGCTTGGGTCAAGTGCCCACGTCCCTCACCTTGTATGATAAACAGGATTTTCATACGGCATCCGCATATAGTTGTACATTATTATATGTAACAATATCCCACTCTCCTTGTTCATCCTCCACGAGAGCGGTCATGCTTTCCACCCAATCGCCGGAATTTAGATAATGCACATTACCATACCATACGTTCGCCGCTTGGTGAATATGGCCGCAAATAATCCCATCCAAATGCTTGGCCTCCGCTAAGCGTACCAACTCTTTCTCAAACTCCGAGATATAAGAGACCGCACTTTTCACCCGGTGTTTCACCTCTTGGGATAAAGAGAAATAAGGTTTTCCTTGCCGCTCTCTACGATGATTGTAAACCTTATTCAACCACAATAAAAAAGTATACCCCACATCCCCAAGCATGGCAAGCCAACGCATATGGGTCGTAACCGTATCGAAAATATCGCCATGTGTCACGAAATAGCGTTTTCCTTGTCTCGTCTTCAGCAAATAATCCTTTACGATCGATATATTGGAGAACTTAAAAGGAGCCAAGCTGTCGAGAAAATCATCATGGTTCCCCACTACATAGATAATCTCCGTACCCCTTTTCTCCATCATCTTCATCAATACCTTAAAGAAATCGGTATGCTTTTGTTTCCAGCGTTTACCGGATTTCTTCAATTGCCAGCCATCGATGATATCACCATTCAGAATCAATCGATCGCAATCTACGTGCTTGAGAAAATGGGTGACCTCCTCCGTCCGGGAATGTTCCGATCCCAGATGGATGTCCGAGAGGACAATAGTCGGATAGTACTTTCTTAATATCATCTTTTCCTTGTTTAAGATGATACAAAAGAACACCTTCGGTATTACAAGTTCACGACAACCTAGTGAAAAAGACATAACAAAAAGGCCAGCTCTTCACAAAGCCGGCCTTTTCTCGTTTAACTTTAAATATTAAAAAATTATGATGACATTTTACTTTACCTATTCTTCTGATTGAGTAGCCTCGTAAGCCTTTAACAACTTCTCTTGTACATCGGCAGGAACTAACTCGTAACTAGCGAACTTCATCGTAAAGGAAGCACGTCCGCCCGTAATGGAACTTAGTGAAGTAGAATAGTTAGACATCTCTTTCAAAGGAACTTTCGCCAATAGTTTCTCAAATCCCTTCTCGCTATTCATACCCATAATCAAGGCACGGCGTCCTTGCAAGTCACTCATCACATCTCCCAGATAATCGGCAGGAACGGAAACCTCGACATCGTAAACAGGCTCCAAGATCTTAGGGCCAGCCTCCTTGAAGGAAGTACTGAAAGCATTACGTCCGGCAAGCATGAAAGAGATCTCATTACTGTCTACCGGGTGCATCTTACCATCGTATACGCAAATACGCACGTCGCGAGCATACGAACCCGTCAACGGCCCTTGCTCCATACGAGCCATGATACCTTTTAGGATAGCCGGCAAGAAACGAGCGTCGATAGCACCACCAACGATACAGTTTACGAACACGACTTTACCACCCCAATCCAAATCGATTATTTGAGTATCACGAACATTCATCTTATACTCCTGTCCGCCGAAACGGTAGGTATCCGGAGCAGGCATACCTTCATAATAAGGCTCGATAATCAAGTGAACTTCACCGAACTGGCCTGCGCCACCAGATTGTTTCTTATGGCGGTAATCCGCACGGGCCGCTTTCGTAATCGTCTCACGATACGGGATCTTCGGCTCCAGATATTCGATCGGCAATTTATCATTATTCTCGATTCTCCATTTCAATGTACGAAGATGGAACTCACCTTGACCGGAAACGATTGTCTGCTTCAATTCCTTGGACTGCTCGATTACCCATGTCGGGTCTTCCTCGCGCATACGTATCAAGATTTCCATCATCTTCTCGGCGTCAGCCTCATTCACCGGCTTGATAGCACGACGATATTTCGGATCCGGATATTTAATGAAGTCGAAACGATAATCACAACCCTTTCCGTTCAATGTATTACCACGGCGAACATCCTTTAACTTAACGGTCGCTCCAATATCACCCGCCACCATTTCCGTAACCGGGGTACGAGTTTGTCCGGCTACCGCAAATAACTGTGCGATACGCTCCTTGGAACCACGATCGGCATTCATCAAATCGTCACCTTCTTTTACTTTTCCTGATATCACTTTAAAATAGGAAACCTGACCAATATGAGGTTCCACGGTAGTCTTGAAGAAGAACAAGCTAGTAGGACCATTCGAGTCCGGAGTCACCTCTACGCCTTCCGTAGTAATCAGACGAGGCATCTTGTCGGTACAAGGAACCACGTTACCCAAGAACTCCAACGTACGACGAACACACATATCACGACCGGCACATACGCAGAATACCGGGAACATACCGCGAGTAACCAAGCCCGCACGGATACCGGCACGCATATCATCCTCGCTCAAGGCACCTTCCTCAAAGAATTTCTCCATCAAAGTATCATCGTTCTCAGCGGCGGCTTCCACCAAGGCTTGATGCAACTCCATCGCCTTATCCATTTCCTCGGCGGGGATTTCCAATACATCAGGAACTCCACCTTCCGGTTTCCAACGATACATCTTCATTTTTAATACATCCACCACGGCATTGAAAGAAGAGCCGCAGCTAATCGGATATTGGATCGGAACGATCTTACTGCCCCAACGGTCTTTCAACTGGGCGATGGTTCCCTCATAGTCGGCTTTATCATTATCAAGCTGATTGACAACGAAAATCACCGGTTTATGAAATTGTTCAGTATACCGGAACTGGTTAATGGTTCCAACCTCAACACCGTACTGGGCATTCAATACCATCAGTGCCGTATCCGTGACATTCAGAGCGGAAACAGCTCCTCCCACGAAATCATCCGAACCCGGACAATCGATGAAATTCAGCTTCCGATCCTGCCACTCAACACTGAAAACGGTTGAGAAAACTGAGTATCCATACTCTTTCTCAACCGGGAAATAATCGGACACCGTATTTCCTGCCTCAACGGAGCCGCGACGTTTTATAACTCCACCCTCGTAAAGCATAGCTTCAGCGAGAGTGGTTTTCCCAGAGCCCGAACTTCCCAAGATAGAGATGTTCTTAATTTCATTTGTTTGGTATACTTTCATGATATCAGGATTTATTTGAGTTTAACAATACGTTTATTTGGCGTGAATCACTTTCACGAGGGCGCAAATTAGAGATTGTAAAGGAAAAAAGCAATTATCGCCCGGTGTTTGAGAACTATGTTGTGCAGCAGGGCTGCCAAAGATCAATATTGATCTTTGGCAGTCTCAGCCATATCTAACTCTAATACACCACCTTCTACGACATTCTTAAAAGGGATAAAAGGTTCCTGTAAAGACTCGCCATTTAAGCGATATTCCTGTACATAGACATTTGTCTTATTATTATTCTTGGTTTTAATCACAAATGTATCTCCCGGATAATACCGCTTATTCAATTTGATCGTCACTTTATCAAATAGAGGACTTCCTAACGCTAAAGTCGGGTTTTCACTTGCCAAGCCAACTATATCAAACAATCCTATCGAGGATATCACATACCAAGCACCAAGTTGACCTTGATCCTCATCCTGCCCATAGCCATAACCGTGAATACCTTCTGTCCCATAAAACTCATCCAGAATCGCACGTACCCACTTTTGGCTTAACGAAGGTTTGCCCGCTAGATTAAACAACCAAGAAATATGTAAGCAAGGTTGATTCCCTTGATTATAATAAGTTTGTAAACCAGCGAAAGCATCAATAGTCGTTCCACCGCTAAATGTCTTGTCCTGTGAAAGAATAAATATACTATCCAGACGTTGTGTAAATTCCCTAGCTCCCATTTTAGCGATCAGCGATTTTGCGTCATGAGGTACATAAAATGTATATTGGTATGCATTCCCTTCTTGGAATCCACGCCATACTTGCATGGGATCAAAATTACTGATAAACCGTCCATCCGCATATTTGGGCTGAATCAAGTTCGATTCCGCATTATAAATACGTTCCCAACCTTTTGACAAATCCATCAATACATTATAATCATCCGTTTTGCCCAAGGCTTTCGCCATCTGCCCTACGGCATAAGCTCCAAACGAATATTCCAAGGTATGAGAGGCCGAAAACATCCATGCCTCATCAGCGCCTTCACCTTTGTCCATATGAGGAACATAACCATATTCCACAAACTTATCCGTATCCAGCTTACCCGCTCCCATCGGTCGGTTCTCTCCCTCTAACTCATTCTTTCGTGCCGCCGCATAAGCATTCTCTACGTCAAAATCACGGATGCCGCATAGATAAGCCGCAGCAATCACATTACCTAACTGATTCGTTCCAACACCGGAGACAAACCGGCTACAAGCTATACCATCTCCTAACCATCCGGTATCTTTATAAACTTGTACATGCGTACTTACATAATCCGATAAATACTCCGGATAAGCCAATGCCCATACTTGAATCAAGTTCCATTGCCCTCCCCAAATACCATCCGTGTTATAAAAAGAGAAAGCCGGTTTTCCGTCTTTTAAGGGCAACTGTCCAATAGTCCCATCATTTTTAGGATATGCGCCGTTCACATCGCTAGCCAATCCTCTGCCCAATAGGGCATGATAAAGTCCGGTATAGAATTTGATTTTATCTTCTTTCACCGGGGTTTCCACACGCATACGTCCTAAATACTCTTCCCATGTAGATCTCGAGATTTCGCGAGCCTCATCAAAGTCCATTTGATCTTGGCGAGTCTCTGTCTCTCTATTTAATCGAGCATTATCTACAGAGGTATAAGAAAGACCTACTTTTGCTGTTATCAATTCGTTGTCTTGAGTATTATAGGTCAAATAGGCACCAGCCCCAATCCCCTCAATCTCTCGGTTATTCTTCTGTACAGTCTCTTTCACAAAGGTTCCGAAAGAATCCGCAGGCTTATCCAAACGAGCCGAGAAATACATGGTTATCGTAGCTCCCGACTGATACTTATTACTATAAGTAGGTAAAGTCGTAACCCAACCTTCTACTAAATCATTTCCTTTTATCCGGACGAAAGCATCCACAGCTGGTCCACTTTCGCCTTGACGATTTCCTATATCAAATAAAATATGACTCGCATCGCTCTTGTGAAAAGTGAATCGTTGAAAAGCAACTCGAGGAGTTGCGGTCAACTCCGCTTTCACATTATAATCTTTAAGCATGACCGAATAATACCCGGCCGTAGCGATTTCATCCTTATGATCAAAAGAGGAGCGATATCCCTGCCCGATAGAATTTAAAGGTCCCGGAATTGTTTTCAAATCTCCCACTGTAGGCATCAAAACAATACCTCCAACCTGAAACTCATGTAGACAAGGGAATCCCTCTATAGAAGTATCCCGATAATCATATCCCGTAGCTTCCCATCCTGATTTATTCCCTAGGCTAGCATTGGTAGCTGCTGCTGGTTTCGCTAATCCAAATGGCATCGCACCCGGAGCAAAATGAAACCAACGGCAATGAGCGGTACCAATGCGAGGTTCCACGTATTGGGTTAATGACTCCATTGTTTCTTCCGTATTCTTCGGAGTCGTTGTACAAGCCATCCCTACCAGCGCCAAGGACAAGATGAGTGATACTTTTTTCAATGAATTAATTCTCACCATATTCAGAACTTGATTTTATATGTTTCTATAGCATATTTACCCAAAATAATCTCTTGAACAGAAGAAAGTTCTTCCTCTATCAAGTTTGTGTGAATAATCTCTTTTGGCTCTACAAACATCCGCAGATGTACTGTTTCTTCCTTATTTGAGCAATTATACATTCTTACAATCAAACTATTATCATCTTCGCATTTCTTTATCGCCGTCACCTTAACATTGGGGTTATCTACAGACACAAACGACACCTCTTCCGGCAAAAAAGCCTTTCCATATTGAATCGGATTATACACCGCAACCAACGGCTCATTGGAAGATGTACCGAACTCCTCCCTAAGCGGGCTATTAACCTCATGAGAAGTCAAAGAGAAATGATAGGAATGATCTCCGGGTTGAATAAAATCATTACCTAACGGATGACAACTTTTACGAGACGCTAATAAAATAGGTTGTAAAATCGTATAATCTACCGGTTGGTCTGTCGGATCAATATAATCAGCAACCGCAACAGAAGAAGACAAGGTTACGGCACATTTTTCTCCGGCCGCACTTAACCAGTTCCCGATACCGCGAGGACGCTGCTTACTATTTTCAACATAATAACGCTCACCCGCCGCTCCCGGCATCTCATCTTTTCCAACCGTCAATGCCCCGAAAGGAACCTCATAAGATACTGATGAACGCTGGAACGCAAGAGGCCACATTAAACGATACTCACGATAAAGTACGGCATCCCAATTCAATAAGTCAACATCCATATCTATTTTTTTAACCTGATGATATACACGTAAAGTCTGTTCTATAACTGCGTTTCGGATAGGTGTACGCATCTTATAGGATGTATATACAGGCCCATCTTCTTCTACTTTCCAAGGGACCGCATGATTCGAAGTTTTATCAAAACCTTCCATATCCGGCTGTTGCACCGCATCAAACTCGCCAGCCCCATTCCCCACAGAGCGCATAGTGATAACTTCCCCTCCTAAAAATTTTTCAGTATTCAACAATGGACAGCCCATTGATTTATCATATATTTGTTTGATACCACCATTTACCAGTTCGATCCTATAGTGGCTATTCTCTATCAAATCAACGGCCGGCCCAGATTTATCCTCTTGCTTTTGAGTTGGATTTAGATAATAAGTTTTTAGTCCCATAGCAGGCATATTATCTGCCGTAAAATGTAGATTAGCCTTTTCTATAGACCCATCTTGATAATAAACAATTTCAGATAACTGGGAATTAACCGCTTTTCCCTGATAATCTTTAATTTGTAAATCGTAGGCATACCCTTGCTCAAAAGCCACTTCTACAACAGCAGGAACAGTTCTTGAAAAAGACAAATTATTAAATAGTATAATCGAACGTCCTTTTTGTCCGGAGGTCTTAATCGAAGACGCTAAAAATCCAGCTTGCCGATCAACGATTTGTCTTGCTTTTGATAACGCAAACTCATATTTCCGGCGAAATGCATTATCCGTCATGATACCACCATTGCCCCCCCATCCGTGGTCTGGATAGATTTTAGCTTCCCACGCCTCATTCAAATCATCAGTAGGATACATCTCAAACGATTGGCGAACCATGGCACTAAAAGAAGATATTTTCTCCGCTGCAGGTAACCAAACATCTCCCTCACGACTGGCAGTAAGAGCCTTCTCATGCGAAGGACCATGAATATACAGCCACACATTCGGACGTTCTCCATGTGTTATGGGTAGTGCTGAAGTAGAATGATCTAATGTCTCAAAAAAGTCATCGGCGGTCGCAAATTTAAACTGGGGTAACGACACTTTTACTCTCTCACCTGTCTTCCCATTCATTATATAACGAACATTATTCCATTTCTCAATAAATACAGGACAATTTCGAACCGGCTTCATATCCCACGACAACTCATAATTAAGCATCGCAGGCATTACAGTCTTAGATTTCTTGACATCATTGTATTTTGTATACCATAAAATAGCCTCTTTAGCCATCTCTTTGACCGCTGTCGTATCATCCTTTCCTAATACATTATAAAAATAGATATAATGTCCCGGAGTATAAGTACGAACTTTTGAACCGTCCGGAGATTCCCAATAGAACAGCCCTCTTTCGTGACGACTGATAACCAAGTTCTCAATTCCCGCCTTACTCATGATTTGAGGCATTTGCAAAGTACGTCCCGGCACGTCTACATTAAAATAAGAGGAGGTTTGGTAACCATTAAAGTTTTTCTTCAACCATCTAGTTCCCAAATAAAATTGGCGAGCTAATGATTCTCCTGAATACATCTCCTCGTACGGCTGTATAAAAGTTCCTCCCACACAAATACGTCCTTCTTTCATATATTTAACAAACAATGGATACGTATCCGGATGACGATGGATGTATTCCTTCAATATAGAAGTTTGTTCAATATCCATCTTGAATGTTGGATCTTCACCCAAACGTTTCAAGAATGGTGTCAACCAAAGTGTATCCCGGTCGGCGATACAAGCATCGATATGATTCAGCCACGCTAAATCTTGATGAGTTGTAGTAAACACATAAATATCCCCATCTTTCAAAGAGGAATTTGATAAATCTTTCAAAAGATGGAAAGACTCTTGATCACAGATATATGTATTTCCTGCAAATTGGGCTTTTAATATAAAGTTCGGAAATACACATAAGATCATTAAAATGAATATTTTCTTCATATGACTTTTTGTTTGAGAGGATGCACCAAGATAGCACATCCCCCTTATATAAATAAAATTGTAAATATCTTCCCGTTAGTTATAACCCGGATTTTGAGTCAAATTAGGATTACGTTGCATCTCATTTACAGATATCGGCCATAGTAAATCTGATTCTTTAAAAGTTGCGCCTGCCGCATTTTGAGCACCCAATAAAGTCACATAACGAACCTTTCCCTTATCCGTCTCCGATATTACAGGGAACATCCCTGTCCGAGTACAATCATCCCATATTTTATACTCTAAAGGGAATTCACGTAAACGTTCAGTCCAACATGCCTCAATAAATGCTTGTTTCGATAACTTCATCAACTCTGAAGAAATCTCTTCTACGCTTTTACCATCCATATTTGAACGAGCTTGCACTTGGGCTAAATAACCTGCAGCCTCTGAAGTCACACCCTCACTTTGGGCAATAGATTCAGCACCAGCCAATAAAGCTTCCGCATAGCGATAGATATTCCAGTCTTTTGTACCCTTTCCCGTATTTAACAGAGCCTCCTCATCAAAATAATACCAACATCCTGCTGTACTTGAAGACCATTTTTTTCCTGTATTAGGATTTGTATATTCCCAGTGGAAAAACTGATTCGGTTGAATACGCAAGTCATTTGGGGAATATACATTTAAAAATCGATCTGTCGGTCCATAAACACGTTCCATAATGGAATACGTACCAAATACAGTCGTCGCATTTGAACTACAAGAATAACTAGGAAGCCAATCACTCGTATTGATGCTATTATCATATTCTTGCGCATAAATTACCTCGTCTAAATCATCAATCGAACGCAATTTATTGAAAGCACTATTCATCGCTAAATCTTCATTCATAACTAATTTATGAGGAGAATTAATCACTATTCGTGCATATTTAGTGGCTTCCGCATATTTACCCTTTTGCATATAAACATTTGTCAACAACATAGCAGCTGCGTATTTTGTAATACGATGAGCATTTGCCGCAAACTTACTTGCAGGAAGAATCTCTACCGCATCTTTTAAATCAGACTCTATTTGAGCATAGACTACCTCTACACCAGTACGCTCTAATTCCATATCTACGGCAGCTTCATAGGGTTCGGTATAGAATGGGATAGCACCAAATGTTTTCACCAAATAAAAATAATTGAACGCCCTAAAAAACTTAGCCTCTGCTACATATTTAGAAATAGAAGAATCTTCCATTGGAATACTAGGAATGTACTTAATCGCCGAATTAGCGACATTTATCGCATTATAACACGCATCCCACACTCCATCCACAGTTCCTGATATTTGCATCGTATATTTCTGGCGGCTTAATTCCCTAGAATATTTACAAACAACCTCTTGTCCTTCATAACTATTTGAGAAATAGCCAGTCAACATACCTGTTACAGTAGCGAAACTACCTAAATAAGCACTGGGAGCTGAAGCTATTTGGCGTATTGCACCTGTGCGATATAAATAATTCACATTAGCCACAGCTTGAGCTTCCGTTGTATAATACCCAACATTCGTTAGTTGTGACTTAGGTTCTTCTTTTAAGAAATCGTCACATGCGCTAAAGCTCATCATATTAGCACAAACGATAATTATTATCAATATCTTTTTCATATTCGATTATTTGCTTTATTAAGTTGACTAAAATGTTACGTTAACCCCTAATGTAAATGTCCGAGCTCTGGGATAAGAGAAAAAAGTCATATTTTGTCCAAATTTACCACTTGTCTCGGAAGAAGATTCTGGATCATATCCTAAGAAGTCCTTTGAAACGATTTGAAATAGATTATTTCCACTAGCATATAATCTTAAACCCGACAATCCTATTTTTTTTATCAATTGCGAGTTAAATGTATATCCTAGCTGTACCATATTACAACGTAGATAAGAACCATTTGCAACCCATCCGGAGTCGCTCGTTATATCTTGGCCAGCATGTTCTTCTCCAAAATGAGCACCGCTAGCTAAATATATCATTGGCTGCATTGTTTCTGGATTTGTTCCATCATAAGCATCATATAAAACCCCTTTCAAACCATTTGTAATGCCAAAGCGATCATTCGTTGTACACATAAAACGTTGTAAAGTCTCGACCCCCCAAACAAATTGCAAGTCAACTGTCAAATCAAAATTCTTATAAGAGAAATTATTAATCCAACTACCAGTCCAGTCAGGTAATCCTTTACCTATTATAGTTTTCTCATCAGAACGTTTCGCCCGACCAATCTGAGTCTTCTCGCAAGCCCCAGCCTTATAATCTTCAAGCGTATAAACACCCTTACGCTCTAATCCCCAGAAACTACCCATACTTTCACCAACACGAAGGACACTACCTCCACCAACCCAATCATACAAATAGACATCTGCATTCGTATCACTTAATGCTAAGATTTCGTTCTTATTATAATTTAGGTTTAGTGTGGAAGACCAAGTAAAATCATCACCTTGAATAGGGGCCCCATTCACCATAATATCTACACCCTGATTACAAACAGAGCCTATATTCTTAAAAATAGAAGTAAAACCCGTAGAATGGGGTACAGGACAATCTAACAATAAATCAGTTGTCTTTTTATTATAATAAGCAATATCAAAATTTAGGCGATTATTGAATAGCCCTAAATTAAAACCAACATCAAATTGCCCGGTCTTCTCCCATTTCAAATCTGGGTTAGACATTGTCTTGATATAAGAATAAGCTGAACGTTTCGCATCAATATAATAAGTGCCCGCATCTACTTTCCCTAAAGAGTTATAAGGATCGATCTCTGAATTTCCAGTTAAGCCATAACTTGTATGTAATTTTAAATTACTTATTAATGCGTTATCTTTCAAAAAATCTTCTTGAGAAATATTCCAAGCCAAACCAGCAGAAGGGAAAAATGCGTACTTATTATTCTTTCCAAACTTTGAAGACCCATCGACACGCCCTGTCACAGTCGCAGAATAACGATCTTTATAGGTATAAGCAAAACGCAAAAAATAAGAGTTCATGGCCCATCGAGTCCAACTTGATTCAGGTGCGTTTGGAAGAGTTCCCACCGACATATTATTATTTTCATAAAAATCGTCGGAGAAACCCTGAGTATAAGATTTATCCCAACGTTGCGTACGTTCTTGCCAAGATAGACCTGCCATAGCATTCAACCTGTGATCACCAAAAACCTTATTATAGGTTAGATAAGTCTCTTCTTGCCAATAAAATGTATTCCAATTCTGGTATTCCGCCCAGCCATTCGGCATAGAAATGTTATTCAACTCAATCGAAGAATACCCTCTATAAGTCGTATTATGGCTATCAACACCAAATTGTGTTTTTAAATCTAAGCCATCTGCCAAATGAAATGTTAGCGCCGCATTTCCAAAAATTTGTGTATTATAACGCATTCGCTTTTGCAGATCTAAGATCATTACAGGATTTGACATTCCTTCTAGACCAAAATAACTGTTCTCACTTTGGGAAGTAAGATTTGTCGTATATTTACCATATTTATCTCTTACAGGCAACCATGGGACCATTTCGATCATCGTACGGCGAGCCTCTTGCCCACCTCCATCTTCCGGTGTATAACGTCCCCATGTATGATTAACCAGTACATTGACAGCGGTAGATAACCATTTAGTAGGATGAGCGTCATAAGCGATCTTTGCGTTCAATCGTTTATTATATGTATTCATCACGATACCTTGTTGATCCGTAAAATTCAAAAATGCTCCCATTGATGACTTTTGACCAGCTTGTTGGATATTTAGCTGATGGTTGTGAGATACAGCTGTACGTGTGGCCTCATCTTGCCAATTCGTATCATATATTGGATTTCCGTTCGCATCAAAATAGTCGCGGTCATGGAACCAATAAGTCCGATCCAAAGACCAATTCTTATCATAATATGTATTCTCGTTCTCTAGGCCTTTCATAAAAGCATCGCACCATTCTTGAGCGTTCATCGTATCCATTTTACGAGCTATGCTACTAATACTTACCGAACCCTGATAAGATACTTGTACCCCCTCACGTCCTTTCAGACCTCGTTTTGTTGTTACCATGATAACGCCATTCGCACCACGAGCGCCATAAATAGCCGCCGCAGAGGCATCCTTTAAAACCTCCATCGATTCAATATCATTAGGATTTACCAACGAGAAGTCTTCCATGGCAACCCCATCAACAATATACAAAGGTTCCGATGAAGAATTTATAGTAGCCATACCACGTATCACGACACGATTCGCATACGCTCCGGGCTGACTTGAATTAGAAAAAATATTTACGCCCGAAACTTTACCTCGTAAATTCTCTAAAGCACTAAAATTCTGATTCTTCGTCAAGTCCTCTCCTTTAGCGACTCCAATCGAGCCAGTCACATCCGATTTACGCATTGTACCATAACCAACCACCACCACTTCTTCCAAAGCTTGAGAGTCTTCTTCTAAAACCACTCTCACATTTTCTCGTACAGGAATTTCTACTGTCTTATAACCAATATACGAAATAACCAACATCGACTGTGAAGACACATTTAAATTGAATTTACCATCCAAATCTGTAATAGTTCCTTCCGTCGTACCTTTGATACTAACATTTACACCAATTAGAGGTAGTCCAGCCATATCAACAACCACACCTGTTACCGTTTTTTTACTCTGTTGAATAATGTAAGCAGTATTACTACTCTCCGCTCTCAATTCCGCAGAGAACGGTAAAAAAGATATTAATGCGATGGGTAATACCATCATTTTTGTAAACTCCATAATATTATTATATTTTAGGTTTGAAAATATTATACTATAAACGCAATTTGATTTTTAATAAACTTCTGTCAACTCATCACCTCCTTTCTTTTGAAGCAATCTTTCTTCCTGCAAATAGCACATCCATAAGGCTTTTTCTCTATATTTCCACCAATACCAACAAGAGCACTAACCGATTTTATAGGGAGCATCAAACAAGAGTCCGTTAATGAGATCCCACAAAAGCCATCAGGCAACATCGAAAAAAACATTCGTTGCTCCGCCACATCCCAACCGCAATAACCGGGGCTGTAAGAATTACTTACCTTCAAATTTATCTCTGCCATCATATGGGTTAAAAAAGAAAGCCCCCAAGTAACGATAGCCTCAACGATAACAGAACCTAAAGCATCTGCAACAAAAGCCTCCATTACATCTCCTCCTGATCTTTTAACTTCAATCCATTCATCTAGCTCTTTCCCTACAGACGCAGTGATTATGGCAAAAAATTCACTATCACGTAAGCAATTGACTATAATTACATCTGGAGAAAGAATATTTTCATTCAATTTCAATGTACGTCTATCTACTCGTTCCCCTTGTACAAAGCGATAACCAAAACGAGGACTACATACATCCAAAGCCTCTCGTTTTAAGTTTTCAACAAAAACGGACATATAATCATCCGGCCCTGAGGCACCAAAACCTAAATATCGGTATAGCTCATTATTTTCTATCTCTAGAATCTCAATTGAACAATCCACCTCTTTCGCATTTATAAAACCAGAAATCCAGTCTATCGGACAATCGATTAGAGATTTGTCCCACCAAATAGAAATAAATCCGTTATTTCTATCCGTACAAGATCCAAAAACCGTCTCAAAATGGACTTTTCCATTTACATAATCAATTTTGCCCCATTGGCCGTTACTTTCCAAGACAAAGCCTTTAGCTCTTACTATTCCATTGGGAAAGCGTTTATTTATCCGGTTAAACAACCTCTCATAAAAAGAAATACTCAAAAAGGAATAGACTGAAATAGTCCATATCTCATAATTAGGTCCTAAAACTTTAGAATAAGCAGGGATGTAGTTATTCACACCATAACAACAACTCTTACTTAAAATAAATCCCCAATCAACTTCGTTTAATAAGTGATAATCTTGCACTATCTCCAGCCGAGGCTGAATCATCAAAAGATCATTTATAACGCTCCGTATTTTAGCCTCCTCCGCTTCCGAAGTCTTTGTTAGTAAGATAACCGAAGATAAATAGAACTGCCTCCGATAAAAATCAAAATTCAACTTTTTCAAGAATGCATACATATGGACATCTACCAAAGAAATAATACCATCTATCCTAATATCCGGAATCCGTACTAAATCCTCTAAAGAAGCAAGACCGGAAGGTTCTATTAACAAGATATCCGGTCGGACAGATATTTCTATTTCTTTTATAGCTATAGGTAACTCTTGACGAAGCGTACAACATATACAACCTGAGTTCAAGTCTTTTACTTGATAATTCTTACTTCTCAATAATACACTATCCACAGACTCAGTCCCTGACTCATTTTCAATGACAACCACCTTCTTTCCACTCAAATAAGAGGATAAAAGATAATTAATCAACGTAGTTTTACCGCTACCAAGAAATCCCCATATTATATAGATATTCATGTCCATAGTTTTATCCTATAATAAATTCCGTCTAATCATCGAATACAAATCCTCCTTTTCCAATTGGCTCAATCTCTGGTAAGCACAATCTTGCTTATGCGTATTCGATTTTTCGACAATTATTATTTCCGCATCCGAATTCATCGCTATATTATGCCAAGTACCCGCCGGGATATTATACGTTACGCCAAGTTTCATCCTTTCACAATAAAGGCTTATCGTATCTTTTTGAGGTTTTGCTTCTATCAATATGGCATCTCCTTTAAATAGAATAAAAACCTCATCTGTTTCACGATGCACTTCTATTTGTTCTATTTCATCAAATCCATGTCCCGGTAAATAATTCAGCTGAGCCACTTGCCATCCCTCTCGTACGAGAAAAGGATTATACCCCTCTCCGCTATGAAAATAAGTTTCAATCATACATTCCTCGATTAAAATCAGCCAAAGCCTTGTAAAACATCTCTATATTCTCAAAAGGCACTTCGGGAGGAGTATCACAGCCTGAAGACAACACAAAGTTCGGATAGTTGGCTGTACGCAATAACAAATCCTTCGTCGCACCATACAAAACCCGAGAAGAAGCCATTTTAAACATAGATACCGGATCTATATTTCCCATGACTAATACATCTTTGGGACATTGGTCCAAAGCTAAGAGCATATCGATCCCATTCCCGAAATGATATCCATAAGCCCCTGTAGCAACCATCGCTTTTGTACATTGTCCGCTATTACCACAATTATGTAAGAATATAGAGAAAGATTCATCTTGTACCTCACTTACAATCTCTCGAACATAAGTAGAAGAAAATTCCAAACAGGCCTCATTCGATAACAAACCCGCCGCAGGTTCCGCCATCAAAATCCCATTCGCTCCCGCACTTTTCAACGCAACGCAGTAATTTTTAATAAATTCAGTACACTTCGATAATAACAATTTTATACAATCAGGTTCGATATACATAGCCATCATAATCTCAGACATATCATATAATCTACCAGCTAACGAATAAGGCCCTATACAGCCAGCGACAACCGGTTTTGATGTATCCTCCGCTATCAATCGATTAGCTTTAATATACTCCTGTACTCTTCCATTCTCCAATGAAGGAATTTGCAATTTCTCCACTTCCTCCAAATTCGAGACTAATCGACCAATAACACTAGGAACTTCATTTTTAGAATAATGAATCTCTGCCCCAAAAGCTTCTGCTTCTACCGTCAAATCCATGATCACGCTAGAAGCTGCTGAAGGATATTTTTCTGCTAATAATTTCACGGCCCGAGCATGTATCTCCCCATTTGTTACCGCATCATACACAGTATGCCCCAATAACTCAATCCCCGAATGAGTCATGACAGGAATAGCGATCCGCTTTTCCGAGCCAAGTATAGAGGCTATCCATTCTTTCATATTTATTTTCATATCCAGACTTTTTTACGCAATACATAATAACTCTTTTGCTTTGATCACTGCCGCATTAGCATTTCCACTGTAACCATCAGCCCCAATTTGATTCGCAAACAATTCATTTACGGGAGCACCACCAACCATCACTTTTACTTGATCACGAAGCCCTTCTTTCTCTAAAGCATCCATGACGACTTTCATATAGCTCATTGTCGTCGTCAATAGGGCAGAAAGGCAAAGAATATCCGGTTTTTCTATTTTAACCGTTTCAACAAACTTATCTGCCGAAATATTCACGCCCATATTAACCACCTCAAAACCACATCCCTCAAACATAGATGCCACTAAGTTTTTCCCGATATCATGTAAATCCCCAAATACCGTTCCTATAACAATTTTCCCTATCGTATCAGTCTTCTCTCCTTTCAGATGAGATTTCAATAGTTCCAACGACCCTTTCATCGCACGAGCGGCCATCAACAATTCCGGCACATATGCTTGTTGACGCTGAAAACGATCTCCAATCTCTTCCATAGCCTTAATCATATAGTTATTAATGATCAATTGAATATCCAAATCTTCTTTCAGAATTTGTTCGGTAACCTCCACCGCAGACTCTAATTTACCGGCAACGATCGAGTCAAATAATTTATTTAAATCAGCCATACCTCCATTATTTATTTTGTAAACGTAATATCTCCTCATACGAGCCATATTTACGGGCCGCCGCAATAAATGCCTTAAAATTCTCGGGAGGTGTATTCCTGCCCATCGCACAGCCGGAACTAACGATATGGCTTCTGCCTTGTGTAGCCTCGATCAAATCCCTTACGGCAGCATCAACATCTATAGGTGTACCTATCACTAAAGGAAAACTAGGATCGACATTTCCCATCAAGACTATGTTTTCCGGGACTAACCTACGAGCCTCTTTAATATCAAGCATCCAATCTACCTCCAAAATCCTTGCCCCTGTAGTCCCCATATCTTGTATTATGCCATTTGTATTTCCACAAATATGAATAGAAAAAGGAATCCCATAGTCTTGAACATCTTTTGCCAACTTTCTTTCTGGTTCCAAGGCAAATTCACGATACATATCAGGTGAAATCAGATTAGGTCCAGCAAAAGCATCCCCAATAGAAGTAGCATGCGCTCCCGCATCTTTCTGTGCTTTAGCGAAAACCGCACTAATTTTACGACAATATTCTAAGACATCATTGATTAGTCGCTTATCTTCCGTTAATAAATCCATCATGAATTGAGTAGTACCTCGCAGTAAACATGCGATACTAAAAGGGCCTTGATCCGCACGCCCCATTACAAAAACACGATCGCCGATAGCATCAACCAAAGTACGTGTAGCTTCTAGCCACTCGCATAGGCGACCGGATCTTAATGGGTCTGGTATAGGCATATCATAAACATCACGTAAGTCTTTTAATACCGGACATCCCTCATCAACCGTAGCAGGTTCATCCTCTCTAAATATTACTTTCGCCCCAACAGCTTCCGCTATCGTAGCATCATCAAAATCAATCACACATCCATCATATCCATATTTTTCTTGAGATATGATATGCGCTTGAGCCATCTTGCGTCCATTCCTATTCACGTCCCCGATCTTCATTCCAGCTGTTTCCACAGCGAACATAAAACTTTGGGGAATAACAGGAAGCATATCCGGAATATCTCCGTTTAAAACAGCCATACAACGCTGTAAAGAAGTCATTTCTTTCATAAGCCACTAATTTATAGATTAAATAATCATTTCATTTTCAATGATACACAAAATATATACACCAAAGCGAATAGAGGAACGAACAAGCTGAATAGTTGATTACTAGCATCCGCAATAATCCCCATAAACAAAGGTAAAATAGCGCCTCCCGCCACTCCCATAATCATCAACGCAGAAATCTCATTTGCCTTTGAAGGTTCCGATTGAATAGCCATAGAGAATACGATCGGAAATACATTCGCACAAAACAGACCTACCCCAAATAATGAAATCAAGATAATCATTCCATCAGATGATATCATAAATATTGTAAACACGAACAATGCCGCAATCATATTTACAACCAAGAAACGACGAGAAGAGTATCTAGCCAAAAGGATAGATCCGACAAAAGTTCCGATCATACGAGCTGAGAAATACAAACTACATCCCAATCCACCTTGCTCGATCGGCATATTACAACGTTCCAACAAATATTTTGGGACAGCGGTCATCAATCCTATCTCAAATCCCACGATTAATAAGATCACGGAAAAAGCCAATATCAATTTTGTATTCTTAAGCAACCCCCAAATTTGATTACTGACATGGCTTCCGTGATTTTCTTTATGTTCTGCAATAGGTGTCCCTACCAGCCATAACCATGAAATGCCGGTAGTAACAGCATATACAAGAAATATCAAATGCCAATTTCCCCATAGTCCGGCAGCAACACCTGCGATCACCGGCCCTAACGTAGATGATATAGCCTTAATAAACTGCCCTAATGTCAACATACTGGTCACTTTATCTTTCGATACAACATCTAATAGAAGCGGATTCAACGAGACTTGTAAAATCGTATTCCCGATGCCTAGTAAAGCGAATGCCATCAATACCGACACGAATGAATAGTAAATAAATGGTAACAACATCGCAATTCCCGTAATCAAAGCACTCAGCAATACAGTCTTCTTCCGCCCTATATGCCCCATTAACAGACCTGTCGGTAAAGAGCATACGGCAAACCATAAAAAGACCATCATCGGGAGTAAATTCGCTAACGTATCGTTTAGACCAAAATCATTTTTCACGTAACTCGTAGATATACCAACCACATCCACAAAGCCCATGACAAAAAAGGCAAACAATACAGGTAATAATTTCCGTACAGACTTATTTTCAACACATATTTCCATGGTATCTCCCTATTTATAAAACCAACTTAAATGTTTCAATAGAATGGTGCCCCAACTTTAAAGAAATCGTTCTACCCTTTACAGGAAGTACTTCCTCTTCATCCTCTATTAAATTAGTCCTTATGACTTGCTTAGCCTCAAAGGGTAAAGATACTTGAATCTCTTTATCCTTCCCTTCCATTTCTGTTAAGCGAATAATTAGATTATTATCATTATCCGCCTTTTTGATCAGAGACATAGCAACTAATGGATCTGATATCGACAAGAAGCTATGCCTTGGTTCCAATGCTCCACCCTTATTATCTTTTTTAACTATATAAAACGGATGATTATTCCCGATTCCAAACATATACCCATTTATCCATCCTTCTTTATGCGTCGAAATAGAAAAATGAAACTGGTGTGTGCCTGTTTGATGATACCAGTTACCTTCTCCATGGCAACTTTTATGGGAAGACAATAAGATCCCCTGTAAAACTGGGTATATCGCTTGTTCACGAGACGGATCTATCCAATCCGCCACCGCTACGCAAGAAGACATCGTAAGCCCGAAACCATTTCCATTAGCAGATATAAAATTCTGTATCTCCCTTGGATGTGAATCCGCCGGATGATGCACATACGGTCCTCCCCAAGCCCAGCCCCCCGGTTGGCTATTCAACTCGTCTTTATACACTTGAGCTACCCCCATAGGAACCTCATAATTAATTGTACGTTCCCTCATCATATTTATAGGAAAGGCAATCCGGTATTGACGATTATGCTCTCCATCAAAATCACGTAATTCGATATCAAAATCAATTTGCTTTTTAGTATGTAAAAATGTTATGGTCTGCACGATCGTCGCATGTTTTGTCGGTTGGATATTCTCAAAACGGGTATAAAGCGCACCTGTTTCGACCACCCGCCATTGAGAATCAAAAGAACTAAGAGGCGTGATATCGCCGGAAGTCAAATCCGTAATACGAGTGAATTCTCCCGCTCCATTCCCTGTATATCCTAACTCTAGAACATCTCCGCACGCAAACTTCGAGGTATGTATAACATCCTTCCCTAAAATTTTATCATATAGGGAAACAATACCCCCATTTCCCAATACCGCTCTATAATACAGATTCTCAAAACTATTATTAGATATCAGAATCTCATCATTTTCAGACTTGAACTTTTTCCCCTCTTTTATTTCATAAGAACGGTATCCCATCGGAGGGACATCTTGAGCGACAAACGTTACATAATGTTTATCCCCGTCCGATCGAATCTGTGAAGGTATAATCCGACCGTTGTCATCTTTCACTAGAGCTTGATCTTTTGAAATCTCCACTTCAACTTGCCTATCTCGCTTCCAAGTAAGATCATTAAAAACCATCCGACTGTTAACAGGAGCATTCACATTCTCTACAATATCATTTAAAGAGGAATGAAGTAATGTGTGCCCTAGATCTCGTGCGACTTCCAAGCTATCCTCAAAAATAGCATCAGTTATTTCACCATTCTTTCCTCCTAGCCCATGATCCGGGTAAATGGAGGCCATCCATGCCCGGTCAAACTCTTCTCGAGGATATATACTTAAACGACCATCTATCAATGCAGAAAAAGTTGAAAAAGATTCCGCTGCCGGTAACAATACTCCCGCTTGGCGTTTATAGGTAGTCGCCTCATAATGAGCCGGACCATGGATATATAACCACAAATCCGGACGTTCTCCCTCTATCCGTTCAAATCGTGTATCCGCACCTCTAACTTCCTCGAAATATTCTTCTGCCGTAGAACACTCTAATCGTGGAAGAGGTATATCTGATTCAGACGCTATCAAATTCCATTCATCAATTACTTTCTGATAATCTACCGGTTTCGTCGCATCACAACTCATTAATATCGCATAGTGGGGAGGAATACCATGCTCTTTAAAGTAATCACTCCAGATTTGCGAACGATGGTGTAGTTTATGAAAGGCTGTCACCCCATCCTTATCAAAAAATTTCCATACCAAAGAGGCCCAACCATAATTACCGGGTGTAAAAGTTAGTACTTTCGATCCATCAGGACTATACCAATCATATAACCCCTCTCCCATTCTACTAACAAATAAATTAGGAATTCCACTCTTTGCCAAAATCTGAGGCATTTGCCAAGTACGCCCCGGCACATCCATATTATTTGCTACTCGGTCATCACAGCCCGGTAAATTCTCACGAATCCACTTCCTCCCATAATAAGCTTGACGAACCAGTTGCTCGCCACTCGATAATCCCTCATAAGGTTGATTGTATGTAGCTCCCCAACCAAAGCGTCCTTCTCCATATAGCTCAATCAACTCCCCTTTTTTATCGGGATACTCTTCCAAGAACTCCATCAAGTTAAGAGTCTGTTCCATCTCAAACTTAAAAGATTTATTCTCTTTCATCAAACTTAGAGCTGGAAGAATAATACCCTCAATACGGTCCTTACGACAAAAGTCGGGAGTATCCATCCAAGCGATATCTTGATGCGAGGATTGAATAATATGTATAGTACCTTTTTGGAAATATCCCCAATCTGAAGGAATAATCGGACGATAGATTTGGTCTACAAGCACAGTCTTATTTGAAACCACCTTCAGACGGCCCTCTTCTCCAATCATAGGTAACCAGATCAATAAACTGTCCGGACTATCCGTAAATTGTACATCCAACGCACGTCCATCCATATTCGCATTCAAACTTGATTGTTTCTTAGCGATATAATCTTGCTTGATATAAGATAAGATTTCAAATCTTCCTTCCTTATTTTCATAATGTATCGGTTCAACCGGATTAATAATCGCAGTCTCACGTTGTGCCATTACTTCAAAAGACAGGCAAACCATACTAAGCAAAAAGATTTTTTGTTTCATAGAGTATTATATTTAGTAGAGAACACAGATTAACATAGTTAAACCATATACATATCTAAACATATAAATATTTATAGTATATTTTTATTTAACCGGTTTAACAACGGCAAATATAAGGATTCATCCCAAACAAAAAACACAATTCATGTATTTTAATATAAATTAGAATACACAAACAGTATAAAGAAAGCTATTTAGCAGAATACTAAGGGATAAATTGGTTATTTACAACCACCCCTTTATGTGAGAAGTTTTTGTCTCTTATATTTTCCAAAAGGATTTGTATAGCTTGGATCCCCATTTGCTCGATAGGCATTCGAGATATGCTCATTTCCGGAGAAAGGATATCTAGAGCTGTAGTCTCATGAAAACAACCCATATTAAAACGAGTATGGTAATCTATCTTATTACTAATAAAATAACGTATGGACTCCAAAGCAAGATAGTGTGTAGAAAAGAAGAAACCATCCACATCAGGCACCTCCTCAAACAGACAATCTAGTTTATCTACGATATCTGTCTTATAATTCTGCCTATCAACAAAGATCTCAAGTGACATATCATTATCCACGTCTAAATCCCTTAAAGCCTTGCGATATCCATCTATACGTTGTTTCATCACATAAAGATGTACATCAGTCGTAATCAAAGCAATCTTACGTGATCCTTTTTTAATCAAATGATAAGTTAAATCATAGCAACATTGGCAATTATTGACTATCACATAATTAGTATCTACATTTGGAAAATATCGATCCACCAAAACGAATGGCAACGAATCTTTCAATAATAGATTAACACCCTTTCGAGATACTTTAGTCGGAGCTATAACAATCCCATCCACTTGTTTGGATCGAAGCATCTTTACAAGCTCATATTCTTTATCCCCGTCGCCTTCCGAACTACAGACAATCAATACATATTTATTCCGGGCAGCCTCAGACTCGATTGCTTGAACCAACTGAGCATAAAATGTATCACCAATAAAGGGAATAATCAAGCCTATTGTATTCGTTGTTCCTAGAGACAGACTCCTAGCCAATAGATTTGGACGATAATTCACCGATTCTGCATAATCCTTCACGCGCTTAATCGTCGTATCACTAAATCCCTTGGCCGGTCCTTGCCCTGATAAAATCCAAGATACGGTGGCCTTAGACAAATTCAAAGCTTGTGCTATATCTTTTATTGAAACCTTCATTGATTCTGTGAATAATAGGTGAGTCAAAGATACCCTCTTTTTTTTAATGAAAGAACAATAACCTATCAAACAACTTTTTTTAACCTTTAACTATCTATCCCTACTAATTCAAAATAATCCTGTATCTTTGTATCAAGAAACGATTTATCATGGCAGGCTTATACATCCACGTTCCTTTTTGCGCCAAGCGGTGTTTATACTGTGACTTTTTTTCCAATACGGAGATGAAGTATAAAGAGCCGTATATAAACGCACTTATAAAAGAGATGGAATTGCGGAAGGGATATATAGGAAACGAAGCATTAGAAACCATTTACTTCGGGGGAGGCACCCCCTCTCAATTAGACGAGAAGGATTTTGGCAAGATATTCGAGGCCATCTATCGTCATTTTGATGTAGCCGAGCAAGCGGAGATTACCTTAGAGGCGAATCCGGATGACATGAAACGAGAATATGTATCGCTTCTCCGTAATTATCCTTTTAACCGGGTCAGTATGGGTGTACAGAGTTTTCATCCGGAAGATTTGCGTTTTCTGAATCGTCGCCATGACCGGGAACAAGCGATTAAAGCAGTAGAACTATGCAAGGAATATGGGATTACAAATATCAGTATCGATTTGATCTACGGACTCCCCAACCAAACGCAGCAAGCATGGGAAGAGAATTTGCGACAAGCGATCCGGTTGGATGTTCCCCATCTTTCCGCCTACCACCTCATTTACGAGGAAGGTACCGCACTTTACAAATTGCTGGAAGCGGGAAAAGTGACCCCCATAAACGAGGAGTTAAGCGTCTCGTTCTTTTCCACATTAATAGATCGGTTGGCAGAAGCAGGCTATTTGCATTACGAGATATCTAATTTCGCCCGTCCCGGGTTCTTCTCCAAGCACAATAGCTCCTACTGGACCGGAAAGAAATATCTAGGCCTCGGTCCTTCCGCCCATTCTTATAACGGGATAGACCGGGAATGGAATCCATCTTCTCTACCTATATATATAGAAGGTATAGAAAATGGGCATCCGACAATAGAATCCGAGGATTTAGACCTATGCACCCGGTACAACGACTTCATCATCACCGGCCTTCGAACCATGTGGGGAGTCTCTTTCGCTGATATCCAGACAAAATTTGGCAGGAAGCTCCTTTCTTATTGTCAAAAGCAAGCTCAACCCCATATCAACCAAGGTCTCTTATTACAAACCGGTGACAAATTGATTTTATCCAAGTCAGGAATCTTCGTTTCCGACGGAATCATGAGTGATCTACTTTGGGTATAAAAATTAACAAAACCACCACTTTCTCCAACAAACCTGTTAGTTAAAAGTACATTTCCTGCACATTTTCACGATTTTTGAGAAATAAAACGACGCATATTAAAAAACTATTACATATATTTGCAGCATCAAAAACAGCAAACAGTGCCATATTTGTATATAATATCAGGTTGCAACGGAGCAGGAAAAACAACAGCTTCCTTCACGATTTTACCAGAAATGCTAAAATGTAGGGAGTTTGTTAACTCAGACGAGATAGCCAAGGGACTTTCCCCTTTTAATGCAGACAGTATAGCCGTCGCCGTTGAAGCTAGTCGTATTATGTATAAGCGGATAAAGGAACTCATCGGTGCTGGTGAGACTTTCGCAATGGAAACTACGCTGGCCACCCGTTCAGTCGCAAACCTGATACGGGAAGCACAAAGGGAAGGTTATTATGTTACATTGCTTTACTTCTGGCTGAATACGCCGGATCTAGCCGTGGAACGTGTAAAAATGAGGGTAGCCGCCGGAGGTCACAATATTCCGGAAGCAACGATACGGCGTCGGTATGAGGCCGGTATCCACAATTTATTTGAGCTATACCTTCCTATTAGTGACTATTGGATGATAACTGATAATTCGATGTCTCCCATGGAAGTGATCGCCAAGGGATTCAAGAATGATAAAAGGGAAGTGTATAATCTAGATATTTTTACAAAACTTGAACATCATGAATGAGCAAGAAGTTAGAGAATTCGAAGAGAATATAGTAAAAGGTGCAAATATAGCTTTTCAGCGTTTGGTGAATCAGAAGAAGAAGGAAGACGGAGAGTTGGTATTCTCTCGTAACGGTCATATCTTCAGAGTCAAAGCTGTTGATCTTGACAAGATTTATTAAGTTATAGATATACATATACAAAAAGAGGAGACGTATCTTTCAGGGATATGTCTCCTCTTTTTGGCTTTATAGAAAAAGGAACTTAGGTTCATGGGCGAAGTATGTTAACATACTTCGGCATTTCAGTTAACATACTTCGCCCACGAAGTTAACTTACTTCTCTATCTTGAGAATTCCATCTCGTTCAATAAATAACCGGCTCCGGCATATTTATCGATTACGAATAGGACATAACGGATATCTACGATAATACTGCGTTGATAATCGGGCAGATATTGGATATCCCCTCCTACTCCTTCCCAGTTACGGTCGAAATTGATACCGATTAACTCTCCTTGTCCATTCAATACCGGACTACCGGAGTTCCCTCCCGTTGTATGGGTCGTAGCACAGAAGGCAACCGGCATTTTACCGTTAGGCATCTTATAAGGGCCAAAGTCTCCTGCTTGATATAATTCCTTCAAACGAGCAGAAACCACAAATTCCCAATTCGTAGAATCCTCCTTCTCCATGACGCCGTCTAAAGTGGTTTGATGACCATAATAATCGCAATCACGAGGACTGTAACCTTTCACCTGCCCATAAGTCAGACGAAGCGTAGAGTTCGCGTCCGGAAAACTAGCCAAGTCTCCATACATCGCTAAAAGTCCTTTCACATACGCACGATGGGCGATCGCATATCCGGCATCAAAATCAGCCAAAGCCTTATCTAACGCCTTTTTCTCATCCTTTACGGATTGCGCGAACAGAATCATCGGATCTTCTCTCAAAGTTTTGACAGACGGGTGCTCCTTGAACGCATTAAAGTTCTTCTCGCTACCATAGATCGATTTATCAAACAGATAATCTACGAATTTATCCACATCCCCCTTAAACTTGCTATCGATTACGGAAAAATAAGCCGGCTGCGACTTCGGAGCGACCAAACGCCTATATTCCTTTAACATGACTTTCGCTATCTTCTTATCAACCATCGGCGCATAATCCTTATCAGCAAAACGGTGGAAAGCCCTCTCCAATTGAGTGACCTGTTTTTGCTGCTCGGAACGATCTTTCCCCTCCAAAGCCTCACAAACAGTCTCGATATCGGTCGGAACTTTGGAGAACTCGATGCCACGGCTCAATGCCTCATCCAACATCCAACTACGGAAACGCAAATCCTTACGATCATTAACGATCTGCTCCAATGTCAGAAGCGCTTCCGGATAAGCAGGCTCACACATCTTCTTCGACCAAGCGATCAAACGATCCTGCTCATCGTTTTTCACCTGCTCAAAATTACGTTTGTTGATCGCCCAGTTACTACCGATCGCATTCTTATAAGCGTTCGTAGAACCTGCATACTTACTAGCGTATTGAATCCGAACTTGCGGATCTTTCAACATTTCTTCCAGCATCGCCTCTTGACGGAGATTACGGATATTAATACGTACCGCATTATCTATATCCCGACGTTCAGCTACCTCCCATGAGGTATAGTATTTATTGGTACGGCCGGGGAACCCCATGATCATGGCATAATCGTTCTCCTCCACACCTTTTAAAGAAAGCTTTAGCCAACGTTTCGGACGAAGCGGGACATTGGTTTCCGAATAAGGTGCCGGATTTCCGTTCGCGTCGGCATACACACGGAAAAGAGAGAAGTCTCCGGTATGGCGAGGCCACATCCAGTTATCCGTATCCGCCCCGAACTTACCGATAGAGGAAGGGGGAGCACCGACTAAACGGACATCCGAATAGATCTTCTTGGTAAACATATAGTACTTATTACCTCCATAAAAAGCCTTGATCTCGACTTCCGTACCGGGGTTATCCTGTAAGAACTTCTCACCTACTTTCGCTTTAGCGAGGCCATTCAAGTACTTAGCGGACAAGAATTCCATGCTGTTCGGATCCGTGATCTTTTTCAGTTCCGTCCTCACATAATCCGTCACGTCGTCGATCTTATCGATAAAAGTAACCGTCAATCCCGGATTCGGAAGCTCCTTATCACGAGACATCGCCCAAAAGCCGTCCGTCAGATAATCATGTTCCAAGGTACTATGCCGTTGGATGCTACTATAACCACAATGATGATTCGTCAGCACCAACCCGTCCGGAGAGATCATCTCGCCCGTACAACCACCGCCAAAACGAACCACGGCGTCTTTCAAGGAAGGAGCCTCGGCGCTATACACTTCCTGATCGCTTAATCGCAGACCAAGGGCCTGCATCTCCGCAAACTTTTGTTGCTTCAATAAAGGGAGCAGCCACATGCCCTCATCGGCCAAGACCGGAAACGCCAATATAGCGGCCGCTACAGATAAAAAGAGTTTCTTCATGTATTTGAACTATTAAAAGGATGTTTTGTCAACATTGAATTATAATAACGGCGATCTCCACTTACCTCCTTACCAAGCCAAGCCGGTTTCTCAAAAGGCTCGTCCTCAGACGATAACTCGATCTCCGCAAGGATCAACCCTTCATTCGCTCCGTGGAAAACATCGACTTCCCACGTATGGCTGCCTCTGGGAACCAGATAACGAACCTTGTCGATCGCACCCGGCTCGCAAAGTTCCAACAACCGCTCGGCATCCACCAGAGGAATCTTTTGTTCGAACTCATAACGGCTCAAGCCTTTCTCATCCGAAGCGCCTTTGATCGTTAGGAATCCCTCCTCTCCCCGGATACGAATACGAACCGTACGTCCGGGCTGTGAGCAAATATATCCCTGCACGATACGGGTGGAGCTAACAGCCTCCGGTAAGAAATCACCGGAGACCAAGAATTTCCGTTCTATCTCAATGGCCATGTTTCGAGGTATCAGCCTTAATCGTTACCATCGTCGCACCAAAGCCATATTCGCGGAAAGAAGCGTCTTGAAAATAATGTTGCTTATAATGGGTCTTCAAATCCTTCTCGATCGCCTTACGCAGTACACCATCGCCTTTTCCATGGATAAAGACAATCTTCTGTCCGTTATTAAGAGCGTACTGATCCATCACCTCACGGAATTTTCCCAACTGGTACGTCAGCATATCCGCATTGCTCAATCCATTCGTATTATCCAACAATTCGGTTATATGCAAATCGATCTCAAGGATAGCGCTATTCGTCGGCTTCTTTTTCACGATTTGCCGGGGAACCCTACGTTCCTCACGAACCTTTTGCTGCATAGCTTCCTTCAACTCCGCCGCAGAGACCAATAGTTCTCTCTCGGGCAAGTCATTGCGGATAATCGGATAAATCAAGGCATCCTCCTCAAAGAAATCATTCTCCATAAAGCAGTGAAGCTTGTAGAACTTAACCGTATCCAAGCGCAACTCTACAGATACGGCGTTTTTCAACGAATAGGGTTTATCCTTCTTGAAAGCGATCAGTTGCACGCAGATCCTTTCCAGATCATTCAACTCCGGCTTACCGAACTCCTCTAGGAATATTTTCGTATTCGGCTCAATAATCCCGTTATAACGACTTGTCCAGCTATTATTCGTTCGGTTCATATAATTGAAGAACAAATAGTAATTGCTATCATTCACGAAATACGTCTCATAGCCACATTGCTGAAACGCCTTCGGATCGACCGGGAGATAAGCCAGATACACATTCAGACGCTCTCCCTCCGGTGTCTCCTCGACCTTTTCCTCTTTGGGTTCAGGCTTCTTTGGGGAAGGAGTCTCTACCGGAGCCTGTACTTTCGGGCGATTCGAGCTATGCACTTGCATATCATTGCCCCCAACCACGACACATTCCTTGATCAAGGCAGGAACCTCAAACCCATCCTCATCCTCAACCAACACTTGGTCCTTTCCACGGAATCCACGTACGACTCCACCTCCCACACTATTCAGGAAGCGAACTTTATCACCTATTTGAATACTCATATTCTATACCTTATTATATTATGCGCACAAAATTAGGGAATAATCCGCGAATCCGAAACCTATTTACTACTTTTGCACTCGGAATCCGTACAAACGGATGTTTTTTTAACAGGACAGAAGAAGTAATGAAGACACAAGAAATACGTATCGAAGATTATAACTATTCGTTACCGGACGAACGAATCGCGAAGTTTCCATTGCCTAAAAGGGATGAGTCCAAACTTTTACTCTACCGTAACGGGGAAATAAGCGAAAGTATCTTTAAGCATATCACGGATTATCTTCCCCAAAACAGCTTGATGGTATTCAATAATACCCGGGTCATACAAGCCCGCCTACTTTTCCAGAAAGAGACCGGCGCACGCATCGAGATTTTCTGCTTAGAGCCCATCGAGCCTCATGATTACGCCTTGATTTTTCAAGAGACCCGACGCTGTAGCTGGACTTGCTTGGTTGGCAACCTTAAGAAATGGAAAGAAGGCACTTTATCCAAAACGATCTTCATTAAGGATCAACCGGTCGTGCTGACAGCGGATAAGAAAAAGTCTCATGGTGACACACATTTGATCGAATTCACATGGGATAACGAGACTTATACATTCGCCGATATCTTGGATGCCGCCGGGGTCTTGCCGATTCCTCCTTATTTACACAGAGAAACAGAGAAGAGCGACCTACAGACCTATCAAACGGTTTATTCTAAGATAAAAGGCTCCGTCGCCGCACCGACCGCCGGACTTCATTTCACTTCGGAAGTACTTGCCGATATAGATGCTCGGGGCATCGGGCGGGAAGAAGTCACCTTGCATGTCGGAGCGGGTACCTTTAAACCGGTAAAAAGCGACACGATCGAAGGGCACGAGATGCACACGGAATTTATCTCCGTCCGCCGCAGTTCCATCGAACGTATCAAAAGCAACCTTGGAAATATCATCGCCGTAGGAACGACTTCCGTACGGACCTTGGAAAGTCTCTATTACATGGGCGTGATCCTAGATAATAACCCCGAAGCGACTTCCGAAGATCTCGTCGTAAAACAATGGATGCCTTACGACATGAATAACAACCGGCTGACAGCGGAGCGTTCCCTTCAAAACATCCTCGATTATCTGGATAAGCATGATGCGGATACGCTGGTAACGGCTACACAAATCATCATCGCCCCGGGCTATGAGTTCAAGATCGTAAAAGGAATCGTCACCAACTTCCACCAGCCCAAAAGCACCTTGCTCTTGCTGATCTCCGCTTTCGTAAAAGGAAACTGGAAATCCATCTATGAGTATGCCTTAGAGCACGATTTCAGGTTTCTAAGTTATGGGGATAGTTCCTTGTTAATATAGATGCATGTAAAATACGAGCCGAATGGTGAACAGTTAAAATATCTATTCGGCTCTCATTAACCACTCTGTAAACAATCCGGTAATGATTCATCCGGATAAGCTCTCTTATAGTCGTATCTTGAAACTCCGGAACCATACGCCCGGCCAAAGGAAAACGTTCTAAAACATCTACCGCCGCAAACAATCCACTTACAACTCGGGAGGCATACGAGGTATAACTCTTCTTCTCAATATAATCTCCAATTTCATTAAGGTTTTGGATCGCAAAATCAGTCCATTTTACTTCAACCATTTCGCTAATTTATTCCGGCATTCCAATTTGGTTAACACTTTTCCTTCTTCTGATTCTTTTATTCCAATACAGACCTTATCGACAAAAGACATCTTATCGACAAGCTGGTCCATAGAAAAATGCTCCGGTAATCCTTCCATAGCCATAGCAACTTTTGACTTACTTAATAGATTCATCTGAATAGGTTTCGTTTTCTACAAAGGTAACTGTTTTCTTTCAACATACAATAAGATCCCATACAATTCGTTATATTTGCATGAATATATTCTAGATTGAATGAAAGCACATTTTACTATATATGTTTTATTTTTGCTTATCGTATCTTCCTTGTATTCCTGCAAATCGGCGAAGTTGAGCGATGCCGAGGAGAAGCAGCGTATCGGAGAATACTATGAGGCAGCCGCCATTTATCGTAAGGTTTACACGAAAACATCCCCGAAGAAAAGGGATTTGCGCGGCTATATCGCTTACCGTATGGCCGAATGTAACCGGTTGATCAATAATACGGGGAAAGCGACTAGCGCCTATATGAACGCCATCCGCTATGATTACCCCGATAGCACCGTCTACCTACGCATGGGACAGATGTTACAGAAGACCGGACGTTATCCGGAAGCGATCAAGAACTACGATATCTATATGGAGAACGATCCTAGCAATTTATTAGCCATCAACGGCATACAAGGATGCGAGTTAGCTCCCGGATGGAAAAAGAACCCTACCCGCTACGAGGTAAGACGCATGGATAAATTCAATTCCCGCCGGGGAGAATTCAGTCCGATGCTGGCCGGAGATAAATACGACCAACTATACTTCGCTTCTTCCCGCTCGAAAGACAAAGACGCAAAAGTTAGCGCCATCACCGGGCAAAATAACAATAACCTCTTCCTTGTCAAGCAAGACGAGAAAGGGGCTTGGCTAGCTCCCGTAGAGCTTGAAGACGAGGTGAATACGGAATACGACGAAGGAACCCCCTCTTTCTCCCCCGATGGAAACACGATGTATTATACCTATTGCGCCCAAGATCCGGAAGGCCCTCGTACCGCCGAGATTTACATATCTACCCGAAGCAGCGCCAAATGGGGAAAAGGAACCCGTGCGACGATCGTAAAAGACTCGGTTACCGCCCTCGGCCATCCTTCCATTTCGCCGGACGGCAAATACTTGTATTTCGTATCCGACGCCGTGGGCGGTTTCGGTGGCAAGGATATTTTCCGTGCCCGGGTAGCGGGAAACGATTTCGGCCCGATGGAGAACCTAGGAGAAGAGATCAACACCCCGGGAGACGAGATGTTCCCGTATGTCCGGGATTCCGTCACCCTTTATTTCGCGTCCAACGGACATCCGGGAATGGGTGGTCTCGATCTGTTCAAGGCCACGCAAGACAGTACAGGGAAGTGGAAGGTCGAGAACCTAGGCGCTCCCATCAACTCTATGGCAGACGATTTCGGTATCACCTTCGCCGGAAAAGAGGAACGGGGCTTCTTCTGCTCCAACCGCAACGACGCACGGGGCTATGACCATATATATTCCTTTGAACGGCCTACGATCACCATCTTCATCGAAGGAATCGTAAACGATGTCGATGAATATCCGATCGAGGACGCTACCGTACGCATCGTCGGAAAAGACGGACTGAACGTGAAAGTCCCGGTCAAGAAAGACGGTACCTATCGTGTCGAGTTGGAACGGGACATCCGTTATGTCATGATGGCCAGCGCCCGTGGTTACCTCAACCAGAATTATGAATTGCATACCGGCCCCGAGGAGAAAAACGAGACATATATCGTGGATTTCTTCCTCTCTCCGATCAGCAAGCCGGTTGTTATCGATAACATTTTCTACGATTTCGATAAAGCGACCCTTCGTCCGGAATCCAAGAAAGCTTTGGACGAGATGATCAAGATGCTGAACGATAACCCGAACGTAACGATCGAACTGGGTGCCCACACGGACCGGAAAGGTACGGACCAGTATAACGAGCGTTTGGCTCAACGCCGTGCGCAATCGGTCGTGGATTACCTAATAGCGGGAGGTATCGAGGCGGCTCGTCTGGAAGCGAAAGGATATGGAGAAAGCGTTCCCAAGACGATCAACAAGAAGATGGCTAAACAATTCGATTTCTTGAAAGAAGGCGATGTGCTTACCGAGGAATTCATCCTTGCCCTGCCGCCGGAACAGCAAGAGATCGCCGACCAGATCAACCGCAGAACGGAATTCAAGGTCTTACGTACAAACTATAACTTATTTTGAGGGAGCAAAGAGCGTGATCTCCTTAAAAGAGACTGGCCAATCGATCGCACTCATCAGCACATCGAAGGACAGGCGTTGCTGATAAGAGACCGAGGACTCCCTTGAATACAAGTCATGAGCTACCAAACCGATCATCATCTTAACCTTATAATGCAATTCCTTGGATAGTACCAAGCAGGCAAGTACACTCAAATCTCTCGCTTCTTCCCAATCCCGATCCGCAAAACACATCTCCCTTTGAAGTGCCGGATAATGACGAGTCCGCATGATCAGATCCGGATCACGGACCTCACACGCACCTTCCACTACATCCAATAATATACGACAGACAGCCAAACGTTGCTTTTTAATTACCTCCATATACGTTTCCCTCAAACCGGACCGTTCACCTTGTTCGGTATTTCTATATGCTACAAAAAAGAAGCGTGGGAACTGTTAATCTACTATTCGAAACTGAGGCATCGCCAAACACCCATCGGACAAATAATAAACAACAGCCCACGCCTTATTACGTATACTATTAGGCAGTATATATAACAAGCGTGAGCGTTTAGTTGCCTATTATCTCTGTCCGACTTGAAACTTGGCGATTTTCAGTTCCAAAGATAATATCTTAAACGCTTATCGTAATCACACTTTGATTCATAAACCCTTGAATTTCCACAAGAGTTTACTTTATCGATACAAATATAACGCTTTTTCTCATACATCATATGGATTTATTTTTCTCTTTTAAAATCTATTGGGAAAAGATAGCGTATACTCTCTAGCGATAAATTCTTCCACTATAAACAAGATGCTTCCGTGAGTAAAAAAGAGAAGCGCATATACATACTATTCAATGTATATGCGCCTCCACCATTATTTGGATATTTCCAAATCCGGAACTTTCTTCCTTATTTACTCTACCGAGAACTTATAAATACACTCACTCGCATATTTCTCGCCCGGACGAAGCACTACACTCGGGAATGCCGGTTGGTTCGGGCTATCCGGGTAATGTTGAGTCTCCAGACATAGGGCGCCACGATGTGGGTAAACCACACCTAACTTGCCTTTATCACCCGCTTTCGTCATTGAGTTGCCGGCATAGAATTGAAGACCCGGCTCATTGGTGTAAACTTCCATAACGATACCGCTTGTCGGAGATACAACTTTAGCGGCTACCTTATTGATATCGCCGGCGGCGTTCAAAATCCAGTTATGATCGTAACCACCACCATAAACCAATTGCGTAAACGGATTGTCGATATCAGCGCCTACCACTACCGGTTTGCGAAGATCCATCGGTGTGCCTTCCACGGGTTCGATACCGGTCGGGATCAAAGTCTCGTCCACCGGGTTATATGTATCCGCATCGATCATGATCGTATGATCCATGATTTGCGAGCCGGGGACACCGGAAAGATTGAAATAACTATGGTTTGTCAAATTCACGACAGTAGGTTTATCCGTCGTAGCCTCGTACTTAATATCAACGGCGTTATCATCCGTCAACTTATAGATCACCTTGATATCCAGATTACCGGGGAAACCTGCCTCACCGTCTTTCGATAGATAAGTCAACTCCAAGGTTTGGTCATCGACCTGTTTCGCGTCCCAAACTACCGCATGATATCCCTTCGGACCTCCATGCAAGCAATGGCCGTTATTATTCTGCGGAAGTTGATACTCCGTTCCGTCCAACGTAAACTTACCATTCGCGATGCGGTTGCCATAGCGTCCGATCAAGGCACCATAATTCATGTCTGGGTTCGCCACGTATTGCGCGATATTATCGTAACCCAGCACCACGTCCGTCATCTTACCGTTCTTATCAGGCACCATCACGGAAACCAAGCGTCCGCCCCAATTCGTTACGCAAGCCTCAGCCCCTTTCTTATTCTTCAACACATACAAAGCAGTCGGCTTACCATCTACCTCAGATACAAAATCCGACTTCATCAAACCAGAAAGAGTGGCCTCTTCCGTAGCCGCCTCCTTCTCATTCTTACCTCCGCATGACAATAACATACACATTGCCATGACCGCAAAACAAAGTTTTTTCATCTCTTTCCTTTAAAATTAATAAATGTTATTCTTCGGGCAAAGATACGCATTCTATCCACATGAGGTCCAATATCCTTACGCATTTTCTCGGGAATCCTTACCGATTTCCTCCCGAAGTACTACACTCTTCCTCTTGACATCTTAATCATCCACCAATTGGTGGATGATCATGCAACAGCCGTTGGAAGATCATGCAACAGTTGGTAGATGATCATCCAACAGATGATAAATAAGCTATACCTTCATACAAATCCCCTAATACCTCCCGAAGAAACCGCCAAGGATACATGAAGAAACCGTTTGAATCCTCAACCGATTTCATATTTTGACCCGTTATTCTAGTATAATACGATTCACTTTTGTACATTTGCACACTATTGTAATAAGTGAGTAATGAAACAATATTTAGAGCTGCTCAATAGAGTGCTTACCGAGGGAGTTAGAAAAGAAGACCGGACGGGTACGGGAACGATCAGCGTATTCGGTCATCAGATGCGGTTCAATCTGGAAGAGGGATTCCCGCTACTCACTACCAAGAAGCTGCATCTGAAGTCTATCATCTACGAATTGTTATGGTTCCTGAATGGAGATACCAACGTAAAATATCTGCAAGATCATGGCGTACGCATCTGGAACGAGTGGGCCGACGCGGATGGTAGCCTTGGGCATATATACGGTTACCAATGGCGGTCATGGCCGGATTATAAAGGAGGATCTATCGACCAGATCACCGAGGCCGTGGAGACGATCAAGCATAACCCGGATTCACGACGAATCATTGTAAGCGCATGGAACGTGGCGGACTTAGACAACATGAACCTGCCTCCTTGCCACGCTTTCTTCCAGTTTTACGTGGCGAACGGACGGTTGAGCCTACAATTGTATCAACGTAGCGCGGATATTTTCCTTGGCGTTCCGTTCAACATTGCCTCCTATGCCTTGTTATTACAAATGATGGCACAAGCTACCGGCCTTAAAGCGGGAGATTTTGTTCATACGTTGGGAGACGCCCATATCTACAGCAACCATTTGGAGCAAGTTAAGTTACAATTGACACGTGAGCCACGTGCGTTGCCCCGTATGGAGATCAACCCGGACGTAAAGAGCATCTTCGATTTTAAGTTCGAGGATTTCAATTTGACCGGATACGACCCACATCCCCACATCAAGGGAGAAGTGGCCGTCTGAGAATTGGCAGTTGACGATGGACAGTTGACAGTTAATTCATAAATCATAAATTACAAATCATAAATCAATAAGTCTATGAGTACAATTTCTATCATCGCAGCAATCGCAGATAAAAGCGCGATCGGAAAGAATCAGCAATTATTATGTCACATGCCTTCAGACATGAAGCGTTTCAAGGAATTAACCACGGGACATGCGGTAATCATGGGACGTAAGACATTCGAGTCTCTCCCTGTAGCGCCACTGCCCAATCGGAAGAATGTCGTATTGACGACTATGCCCGAAGCTGGTTTTGTGAATTGTTTCGCTTGCGAGTCTATGGGGGCCGCTCTGGATTTATGTGAGAAAGAGGACGAGATATTCATCATTGGCGGTGCGTTGGTCTACAGACAGGCTTTGAGAATAGCCGACAAGATGTATATTACCCGCATCCATCATGAGTTTCCCGACGCTACCTCGTTCTTTCCCGTCGTAAACTGGGACCTTTGGGAAGAGACTGAACGTGAGGAGTATCCCGCAGACGAGAAGAACCCTTACCCCTACACCTACATCACCTACGTGCGCAAAAAATAAACATTAACGTACGTTTTACAACTTTTTGCTCTTTCTTTGTATCTATATAGGAAAGGTTTATTGTTAAACTTATAAAACCCAAAAGATATGAAGATAAGAGCAATTATTTTATCTGCCCTGATACTTTGCGGCATCTCGGCGGTTATTATGTATAGCCGGGCCGCCCAGCCTCTACAAAAAAGTTCTGTTATCACGCAAGCTATAAACGATAAGAATACCCCTATGGTGATCAAGAATCTTATCCTTAAAATGAAAGAACAGATGGAGGTAAACGATGATCAGTTCCCGGAACTGATCAAGGAGGTGGAGAATTACACCAACAGTTGCGCCGACTCGGCTTCCGTGGCGGTATTACATTCCATGTTGGCGGAGATGTATCAGAACTACTTCCAACGGAACCAGTGGACCATCAACCAAAGAACCCAATTAAGCGGTTATATCCCGGAGGATATCCGGGTATGGACTTCCAACTTATTCACGGATAAGATCAAGGAAGAGATCGATTTATCATTGCGACCTACGGCTTTATTGCAAAATACGCCTGTCAGCAAGTTCAAGGATATTCTGGAGATCGGAAAGGACTCGCAAACCCTGCGTCCGACCCTCTATGAGTTCCTTGCCTTCCGGGCACTGGACATCCAACCGACCGTACAGATCTATAAAGACTTGATCGCCTTTCAAAATAAGGAGCCGAATATGAAATCGGTCCTCCTTACGGAATTGGATTACCTACGATTCCTTTACGGGGATAAAAGGGATAAAGAGTCTTTTGAGGCTTACATGAACGCATTGGATGAGCTTTACAGGAACTTAGCTTCTCAAAACTATGCCGCCGAGATCTTAATCGCTAAATTGGATTTGGTTAGCGGCAGTATGTTTCGTTACGTCTCTACCCAATGGGATTCTATCAAAGCGGAAGAGGTGAAACTATGCGAGGAGGGTATCAAACGATATTCCGGTTACCCTCGCACGGCTATCTTAAAGAATCGCTTGGCGCAATTGGAACAACCTACTTTATCCGCATCTACAAACAATACGGTTTATCCGGGACAGCAACTGGGGATCAAGCTGGAATATAAGAATGTACAGAAAGTCATCGTACAAATCTATCGAAGCTCGAAAACACCTTTACAAGCGGCAGCCCATACATCCGCAAAAAAATCAAGTAGCAGCACCTTGGGACAACTTGTAAATGAGAAGACATTCTCTTTGCTACTGCCCAACACCTATTCGCAGCAAGATACGACCTTACATATATCTATGGATCAACCGGGATTGTATGAATGTGTCGTAACCGTACCCGGACAACAGCTAAAGACGATCAATACGGTTAGCGTAACCCGATTGGCCGCAATCTATCGTAATCTTTCCGGTAATAAACAAGAGGTCATGGTTACCGACTATCTTAGCGGGAAACCTGTTGATGGGGCTATCGTTACCTATTACGGAGGTCAGCGTCGTAGCTTGCAAGAACTGGGTACCGTCAAGACAGACCGGGAAGGCTTGGCCACGCTTCCGGCGAACAGTCAAGTATTGGCGTTCCAAGCTAGCAGACCGGGAGATACCAACGCTATGTTGACAAATATCTATCCGATGGGTTCCGGCCGTCGATCGGAAAAGAACCCGGTAGAAGTCTCAATCTTTACGGATCGTGGGCTTTACCGTCCGGGACAAACCATTTTCTTCAAAGGTCTCGCCTATGTAAAAGACTCGAACGACCCGCATGCCGTGGCCGGACAGCCTTTTACGGTGACCTTATACGACGCTAACGGGAAAGAGATAGCCCAGAAGAAAGTCACGACCAATGAGTTCGGTTCTTTTAACGGAGAGTTCTCCCTCCCCAAACAGACCCTAAGCGGCGTCTTCCGGTTAAGTACCGGACAGATGAGCGTATATATTCATGTAGAGGAATACAAACGTCCGACTTTCCAAGCGTACTTCCTCCCGATCAAGGGCGATATCGCTTTCGGCGATTCCGTTACCATACAAGGCAAGGCGGCTACATTCTCCGGCGTGTCGCTACCCAGCGGAGATGTCACTTGGCGTATTACACGCAGGCCCTTCCTGTTGTGGAGGTATTTCCGTCCGAGCGCTCCGACACAAGTTGCGGAAGGGAGTACCACCCTTTCCAGCGATGGGACATTCAGCGTATCTTTCCGTCCCCAAAAAGAGGAGGATACGAATCCATACGCTTCCGCATACCAGACCTACGAGGTATCGGCTACCGTAACCGATAGCAAGGGAGAGACCCAAGAGGCGAATTACACCTTCTCGGTAGGAGAATCCAGTATCGTCTTATTCACGAACCTACCGCCACAAATCGAGAAAGACTCGGTAAAAGCCGTAGTCGAAGCCCGGACAATCAATGGGGAGATGGTTTCCACCTCCGGTACTTTCAAGATCGTAGAACTGATCGCAAACCGATCCGATAAGAATAGCGGAGAGAGCTATCAAGAAGGCAAGCAAGTAGCTTCCGGTAGCTTTACCAGTGGCAAAGAGATCAGTCCGGCTATTTTCAACCCATTGTCCTCCGGGCGTTACCGTATTTTAGTAGAAGCCAAAGATAGCCAAGGACGGCAGAGTAAGAACCAGTCCGATTTCATCCTATACGGAAAGAACGACAAGCGTCCTCCCGTATTTACCCATACTTGGCTGCTGAAAGAGAAGACAACTTGTTTACCCGGGGAGGAAGCGGAGATCGTATTCGGCACCTCCGACAAGGACGCCTACGTGCTCTATGAATGGTTTGCCGGAAATAACCGCATCCATCACGAGTTGATAAAGCTAAGCGACGCGAACCATCGGTTTAAGATCCCGTTCAAGCCGGAATATGGAGAGGGAATCATCGTATCCTTTACGTTCGTAAAAGAGGGTGAGCTATATATTACCCAAGTACCCGTACAGCTTCAGCTACCCAACCGGCAGTTGACCATCAAGCCGATAACCTTCCGGGATCGTTTACTTCCGGGAAGTAAAGAGAGCTGGAAATTCCGTATCACCGACGCGGACTCCACGATCGTATCCGCCGAGGTACTGACCAGCATGTATGATGCCTCGCTAGATAAAATCATACCATTCAATTGGTATTTCTCCCCGCGGCGAACGATCTTGCTACAAGCTCCCCGTTTCTCAACCGGAGCCGGATTCCAGCGTAGTTATCAATATGACCAGACAGAGGCCAAGTATATAAAAGTACCTCAATATCAGTATGACCGTTTAAATTGGTTCGGTCTATTCAATGAGATTGTCATACGAGGATACGGTTCCAGCAACCGGGCTTTCGCCACGGGTGGTATCATGCTGAAATCTGCGGCAGCCCCAGTAGTGGCGGAATCCATGAACATCATGGAAGACAGCGCCGTGTTAGAAGAGCCTAGTGTGGAATCTACGGAAGGGGAACCCGTGTTCAGCCTATCCGATCCTTTCGCCAAAGAGAGCAGCCAGCCGATAAGTCCGGAGCAAATCCGGCAGAACTTTGCGGAAACCGCCTTCTTCTACCCGACCTTACAAACGAACGAGGAAGGAGACGTATTCGTAAATTTCACCCTGCCGGAAAGTAATACGACTTGGAAACTACAGCTATTGGCCAACACCCAAGACCTAAAATACGGTCTGCTTACGAAAGAGGTCATTAGCAGCAAACCCTTGATGGTTCTACCGAATCTGCCTCGTTTCGTCCGCCAAGGGGATGAGGTCAGCATCAGCACGCAAGTCATCAACAATTCCAAGGAAGCGGTATCCGGCCGTGTACGTATCGAGCTATTCGATCCCGCTACAGACCAACCGATTATCTGCTTGAGCAAGTCACAACGTCCGTTTGAGTTGCAACCGGATAGCATCGCTACTGTAAGCTGGATGATCCCGGTCCCCAAACAGATCAACCTACTGGGCGTACGTATCCTAGCCGACTCTGAAAAGGGAAGCGACGGGGAGCAGCAGATCGTACCTGTTCTTTCCAATCAATTGCTCATCACGGAAAGTACCCCGTTCTATTTGCTCAAGGAAGGAGAGAAACAAATCCGTATCTCCGGGAACTCGGAGGGAGCGACACCATTCCGTCTCACGCTGGAGATGACCGGGAATCCGATTTGGTACGCGGTACAGGCATTACCGACGATCACACAGCCGAACAATGATAATATCTTATCTTGGTTTGCCGCTTATTACAGCAATACGTTGGCTTCCTATATCGCCCAAGCCCATCCCCGCATCCAGAAAGTGATCAACCAATGGACCGCTCAAGGAGGGAATGCCTCTACTCTCTATTCAAACTTGGAAAAGAACCAAGAGCTGAAGAACATACTCTTGGAGGAGACGCCTTGGGTACTAGCCGCCGATAACGAGACAGAGCAAAAACAACGCTTGTCTTTATTGTTCGACCTAAACCGTGCGGACGGATTACGGGAAGCGGCCTTGCAACAACTGATCCAACAACAGAACGAAGAGGGTGGATGGAGCTGGTTCAAAGGTTTCCCCGCAAGCCGTGCGATCACTCTTTCTATCCTGAAAGGTATGTCACAGCTTGTACAGCTAAACGCGATCCAATATGGGCAAGCGGAGAAAGAGATGCAAATGAAGGCCCTCAAGTTCTTGGACAAAAGTATGCAAACGGATTATGAGAACTTGCTGAAATACGATAAGAAATGGCAAAACGCATGGCCCTCGCCGGAGCAGGTAGAGTTCTTATTCGTCCGCAGTTCCTACCGGGATATCCCGGAACTGGGAGACGCCCGGGAAGCGATCCGTTTCTATACGAACCAAGCGGAGAAGCACTGGAATCAATATTCCTTAATCAGTAAGGGCGAAATCGCCTTGTTAATGCATCGAAACGGTAAAAAGGAGGTGGCGACAGCGATCCTGACATGGCTAAAGAAGACCGCTACGATCTCCGAGGAGAAAGGTATGTATTGGGCAAACAACCGCAGGGGGAGTGATTATTTCACCTCACCGATCGACACGCATTGCTTATTAATGTCCGTCTTTAACGAGATCGCACCGGATACCCAGAATACAAACCGGATGAAACAATGGTTGCTAAACCAGAAACGTACACAAAACTGGGAATCCGTACCCGCCACGGTAAACGCCATTTACGCCTTGCTACTCACGGGTAGCGATTGGCTGAACACGCAAAACACCTGTGTAGCGACATGGGACGGCAAGACCTATAGTACCGCGGAAGGGGAAATCGCCACCGGTTACCTCAAAACGATACTTCCGAACGAGCCGGCAAATAATTCCGCCAACCCCGTGCTCTCGATCCGCAAGGAAGGAAACACGCCGGCATGGGGAGCTGTTTACGAGCAATACTTCCAAGAGATCGACAAGGTAAAAGGACAAAAAGGGGTGTTGAGTGTCGAGAAGAAATTATTCGTCGAGACCAATAACGGTACCAACCGCCAAATCCGTCCCGTAACACCGGAGCAACCGCTCCGCATCGGAGACAAGGTAATCGTTCGGCTAACGATCCGGACAGACCGTGAAATGAATTACGTATTCTTGAAAGATCTACGTGCGGGCTGCTTCGAACCGGCCGATCAACTTTCCGGCCCGGAATCAAGAGACGGTATCTGGTATTACAGATCCCCGAAAGACGTATCCGAGAATTTCTTCATCAATCGTCTGCCGGAAGGTACGTTCGTCTTGGAATATCCGGTCTACGTATCCCGTAGCGGCGAATACGCCGGAGGTATCAGTACGATTCAATGTATGTACGCCCCGGAATTCGTGTCGCACACCGCCGGAGAAAGCTTGCGGATCATGCCCTAAACAAGCCTTTTCTTACAATGCCCGTTCTAACCTCCTTACAATGCCCAGTATAAGGAGGTTAGAATGGGCACCGTAAGAAGGTAAGAATAGGCATCGCAAGAAGCGTTATCTTCCTCTAATTTTCAGTTTTCAATTCTCAACTTTCAATTGAAATGACTATCTTTGTAATTCGAATTAAAACTAAACGATAAGATGAAACAAATAGTTTTTATTTTCATGGCGATCCTGTTAGCGACAGGAATGGCTTCGGCTCAGAAGAAAGCAGTTATTTCCGCGGAAACAACCAGTTTCGACTTCGGTACCATCAAGGAAGCGGACGGAAAAGTATCCCATACGTTTGAAGTATCCAATACGGGCGATATGCCTCTGGTCATTACACGTGTAATCGCGTCTTGCGGATGTACGACCCCGGAATGGCCGAAAGAACCGGTAGCTCCGGGTAAGAAAGCCCAGATCAAGGTTACTTTCGATCCGGCAGGACGTCCGGGTCCTTTCACGAAGACCATTTCCGTATACAGTAACGGGAAAACCGGAAGCTTCATCATGAACATCCGGGGAGAGGTTGAATAAGAAATACGTAAAAAACCCCCAATTGGAATGCTGAATATAAAAAGGTTGATCCTTGCTCTTACAGCAATTATATCTATAACGACAGCTTGGGCACAACAAGGCGCCCAAATCTTGTCGGACGAGTTGACTTATAATTTCGGGACAATAGCCGAGGCCGATGGATTCGCCAGTCATACTTTCACGATAAAGAATACGGGAGACGCCCCTTTGGTCATTACCCGTGTTACCGCGTCATGCGGTTGTACACGGCCAGAATGGACTAAGTCGCCGATCGCTCCCGGTAAGACCGGTGAAGTTAAGATAACGTATAATCCGAAAGGACGCCCCGGCCCGTTTTATAAAACCGTATCGATATTCAGCAATGGGAAGAAAGGGAGTTACAGCCTAGCCATTAAGGGAAATGTCACCCCGAAACCTTCGCAGCCGGTCTTTACGTATCCTTATTCTATCGGTGATCTGAAGCTGCATACGAAGACTGTTCTATTCAGCAGTATCCGTCCGGAGGAAACGTTGGGCGAGAAGATCAACATTAAGAACGAGGGAAAGACCTCGGCTACGATTCATCTGGGTAAAGTACCTCACTACCTTAACGTACAGGTGAACCCGGCTACCCTTCAACCGGACGAGGTCGGTGCCATTACGATCCTTATGGATGCCAAGGTCCTGAAGCGGAAAGGACGAGTCTCTACGCTTTTGCCGATCATGATACAGAGCGCCGGAAAGAAGGAAGTATCCGGAGAGATCCAGATCTCCGCCAACGTGATCGATAATTTCAGCAAACTATCCGCTGCGGATAAAGCCCAAGCCCCGATAGCGGAATTATCCGGCACTTTACTGGAATTCGGCAAGCTACCGAACAAGAAAAGTATCGTTCCGTTGATCGGTGGTAAGGTATCGGGTACGTTTGAGATTACGAATGCCGGAAAGACTCCGCTCACGATCTACAGCGTCACTTGTGATGATGAGCGTGTCGATTTGTCCGGCGGCAAGAAAGAACTTAAACCGGGAGCGACCGCTACTTTCAAAGTAACCTTGCGACCGAAAGAGATAAAGACAAAACTTGAAGCACTTATTAATGTCGTATGCAACGACCCGAACGGGCCTATCCGCTTGATCAAGGTGACGGCATACAAATAATAGATTGATATGGAACATCCAGAAAACGATGATCAGTACAAGGGATTGAAAGTGAATAAGGGCATTGCGGATGTCCCTACCGTAAATCCTTATATAAAAAAGCGTGTCCAACGCAAGGTATATACGCCTTCCGAATTCGTGGAAGGTATCTTAAAAGGGAATATCACGATACTCAGTCAAGCAGTTACCTTGGTGGAAAGCTCCAAGCATGAGCACCAACAGGTGGCGCAGGAGATTATCGAGAAATGTTTGCCTTTCGCCGGGAAATCGGTTCGTATCGGTATTACGGGTGTTCCCGGAGCGGGAAAGAGTACCTCTATCGACTCTTTCGGTATGCACTTGATCAACCAAGGGCGTAAGCTTGCCGTACTAGCGATCGACCCGAGTAGCGAACGCTCGAAAGGTAGTATCCTAGGAGATAAGACTCGTATGGAGGCCTTGTCGAGAGAGAAAAACGCCTTTATCCGTCCTTCACCATCCGCAGGCTCCTTAGGGGGGGTCGCCCGTAAGACCCGTGAGACGATCGTATTATGCGAGGCCGCCGGTTTCGATACCGTATTCGTAGAGACCGTGGGTGTCGGACAAAGCGAGACGGCCGTACATTCGATGGTGGACTTCTTCCTGTTGATTCAATTGGCCGGTACCGGAGATGAGTTGCAGGGTATCAAACGAGGTATCATGGAAATGGCGGACGGTATTATTATCAATAAGGCGGATGGAGACAATATCGAAAAGGCGAATCTCGCCGCCGCTCAATTCCGGAACGCCTTACATCTTTTCCCACCTTCGGAATCGGGCTGGTTCCCGAAAGTATTGACTTATTCCGGCTATTACAACCTAGGTATCAAAGAAATATGGGATATGGTCGGAGAGTACATGGAGTTCACCAAAAAGAACGGCTACTTCGATTACAAACGTAACGAGCAAGCTAAATACTGGATGTACGAAAGCATCAACGACACGTTGCGGGATAAGTTCTATCATAACCCGGCGGTAGAAGGCATGCTGGAACAAACGGAGAAGCAAGTCTTGAACAACGAGATCAGCTCTTTCGTGGCAGCCAAACGGATGATCGATCTGTTCTTGGATAATATCGCTACGAAATAGGTATAAAAGCATAAGAGTGTCGCACGATCTGATCATGCGACACTCTTTTTTACTTGAACCTTACATCGACTCCTTTGTCTTCTTTCGCTTTCACGGCCAACGCACGCCCTTGTCTCTTTACCTCTCCTGTGATGAATTCAGGTATATTGTAGGATTTCATAAAACGAAAATAAAAATCCGTATCCTTCTGAGGTAACAGGAAAGGTTTGCAAGCCTGTCCTTTCCCATCAATATAAGCGATGAACGGCCTTGTATACAAACCATCCATCCGACGGCTGCTAAACACGATCCAACGGCTATCGCTACTCCATGAATGATAGCTTTCCACATCGTCGCTATTCGCCGCCTCCAATGGATAACTTTGCAGAGTCGATAAATCAATCATGTACAAATCAGCATCCTTATGCCAAATAGAGAAATTTCCATAACCGGACAAGGTATAGAGCAAATACTTTCCATCCGGGGAAACCCGGGGAAAAGAAACGCTTTTATCGATCTCCGATGCCTTATATAAAGTATCGACTACCGTCCCGAAACGGCGTGTAGCGGGATCGAACGAGACTGAGCATAGATCGTATCTCACTTGATCGTATTCTTTGGGCATCGTACGGGCTTTAGCCGAACAGAAATAGAGCGTATTTCCATCCGGGGAAAATGTAGGGAAAGTCTCGAACGCTCCCTCTGAAGACAGCAGCGGAGAAGTCACGATCTCATGCTTTTGCGTATCATAAACGACCACATCCGAGGCCGAGTCGAATACCTCCACCCGATTCCTATCGTTCATATGAAACGCTTGCTTGGTTTTATTCACAGAGAAAGCGACATATTTTCCGGAAGGATGCCAAGAAGGATAGACCAGTGGAGAAAGGGTCTGATCGGTCTTCGTATTCAGCTTCTCCACTTTATCTCCATCGATCAATAAGGTACAAGAGTAGGTCTCACGCATATGGAAAAGCATTTTCTCCGGATTCTGCATACAGAAAGAATGGCAGTTCATACAGTTATTGCCGCTCATCTTATTTTCGATGATCGCGTTCTCCGTATAATTTTCCAAGTTACGTTGATAGATACCCATACGGTTCCACAACTCATAGCCCGGTTCGATTAAACGATAAGCCAACCAACCATCGACCGGCTCCTTCGCCACCTTGATGATGAAGGGGACATACGCGATCCATTCATCATTCACGAAGGCTTGTACGGTTACATTCAGATGATTCCCGGAAGCGGCACGCAACAGCCTTTTCCAACCGGAGGCCGGGATCACGAAACAAGCGTCTTTCCCGGTCTTGATCTCTAATTTCTCCGGGCCACATTCGAGAATGGCACGGGCCTCAACGCAAGCATCTTTCAGCTTAAAATTCAAGGGAGCTATATTCGGCGGGATTGTCACATCCACATAATCCGGAAAGATCTCCGGCTTGACTTCCAGATTCTTCTGTATACGTACCGGACCGGAACAAGCCATCAAGCCCAGAATCATCCACAGACATATACATCTTATTATATACATTTTTCTCATCTCCTATTTAAACATATAATAATACCAATAGGTATCGCCATAAGAGCGATACATCAAACCGGGCAGCGCATTACTATTATTCCGCCCAGCGAGCACTTGCCTCTTATAATCGGTGAATCGCCCTACGATAGATTCCGAGACACCGAAACGTTTCCAGTAATCCGGATCTTTCTCCGATAGGATGATGACCGCCTCTTGAAAAGAGACCGGTAAAGAAGGGAGTAAATCCGTTCCGTAATAGGTTTCCACCAACGTCTTAAAGCGCGTCATATCTTTTGCTAAAAGATAGAACACGCCGGCATAGTGGAAAGCGGCTTTATTGGAAGGATTCTGCTCCGCCAAGCGAATCAAGTCCGTGTCGAATCCATCCATCTGGATCAGATGATTCTCAGCTAGCAGGTTCCTGCGCATATTCCCCAATAGAGGATCTGTCTCGACCGCCTCATCATTATACAGGAATTTCCGCTGCGCTTTGGCCCAATCCTTATAATAGAAAGTATTCTCTAAGACAGCGATATATTTCTCCGCGACCGGATAGGCTCCATAAATCAAGTTCGTTTGCACCAAACGTTGCGTCATGCGGGGATTTCCATCACATAAAGCGCCGATATTACTCTCGAATGCCATCTCTTGAGCCGCGGCGACATTTCCCATCGTAAAATAAACATCACTCAACAAGGCGGATATGGTGGTCGATTTATTCCATGCCACCATTAATCCACGAGGCCCGTGCTGCGTGTACTTAAACGCCTCATCCGCCAGAATACCTTTCCGGGCCAAAGCCATATTTTGGTAACATAAATAGAGTTGATTAGTGGTCGGCTCCTTGCATGATACCAAGATCCGGTCCCATTGCTCTGTCCGAGTAAAATAGTCCATCATCTTCAAACGGTATGATTTCTGTTCGCCATATAGATCGAAGCCTTTCCAGAAGATAAGCCCTAAGATAATGAATTGGGAGATTCCCAGCGCTAGACGCTTTTTACCAGCCCATGATTCCTTGTTTTTACAGAGGCAGGTTACAACCAACGCCGCATAGAAAGCGATCCATGAGAAATAAATTACCTTATCCGGCACCAAACGGAAATAATAATAACTATCCGGTAAAAAGACAAAGCGGTATTCTCCGATCACCGAGTAACGCACACATAATCCACCCAAGATCAACACGATCATCGGTAAAATCGCAGAATAATACCAACGGGGCGTCCGGCTCATGGCCTCATATCCGACCATGGATAAGGCAAACAACAAAGAGACCGGCCCGGCCAACCCAAAGAGTAACAGGGAGGCAAACAGACTTGCTATCAAACGAGGTATGAAATTCCTTATCCCTAAAACGAGATATAAAGCAAGCAGCATCATACCGAAGGCGACCGTTCCTTGAAACCTGTAATTAAAATCCCATTGCACAAACAACAAAGATAGGACGGGAAGCCAAGCCCATAAAATACCATGGCTTCGCGGATCGATCCGCTTCAAGATCGCCCAGAACAAGGCCCCTAGGCTTGTCAGCAAGGCTGCCGTTATCATAGCTCCCACATTCGGGATAATGAAGAACTGCACCAAACAACCGGAGAGAACCATCGCTAAACCTCCCGGTTGCATTAACTTATCGATAATAAAAATGGGAGTCAACTGGAATAACTGGTTCTGCTCGACACAGTAAAAGTGGTACTCACTGAATATCCTCAAGAAGATAAACAGAAAGACAAATACGATTACATGCAAGGCCACGCCACTATACTTCTTCATGATATCAGGTTCTTCAAATAAAAACCCGGATGTACGCAATCGCTACATCCGGGTTCCTATTCGTATAAACATATGCCTTATTTAGATTGAAGAAACACGGAGCGTGTTCAACAAATCCCGGTTAATAGGCTTATCATTCTTGATCGCTTTAGAGAACGGTACATAGACGATCTGGTCGTTCTGGATACCCATCATCACGTTACGCTGATCATCCAACAAGGCGTCGATCGCAGCCACGCCCATGCGCGTCGCCAAGATCCGATCTTGTGCCGTAGGAGAACCACCGCGCTGCAAGTGACCTAAGATAGAGACACGCACGTCGAACTGCGGATATTCCTTCTTCACACGCTCAGCGACCCCCATAGCGCCACCGGTTACCTCACTCTCGGCAACCAATACGATACTACTGTTCTTGGACTTACGGAATCCATTCTCGATCATCTCAGCCAATTGATCTTTCTCCAAGGAGATTTCCGGGATAATAGCGGCTTCGGCACCAGAAGCGATCGCTCCGTTCAACGCCAAGAAACCGGCGTCGCGCCCCATAACCTCCACAAAGAACAGACGATCATGCGAGGTAGCCGTATCACGGATCTTATCCACGCATTCCATGATCGTGTTCAAGGCTGTATCATAGCCGATCGTCGTATCCGTGCCATACAAGTCATTATCAATCGTACCCGGCAATCCTACGATCGGGAAATTAAACTCCTGAGCGAAAATACGCGCTCCCGTCAACGTTCCGTCACCACCGATAGCGATCAAGGCATCGATCCCATGCTCTTGCAACTTATCATAGGCCTGTTTTCGTCCCTCGGGAGTCTTGAACTCCACGCAACGGGCGGTCTTAAGGATTGTTCCGCCGCGCTGAATTATATTACTGACATTTTGTGTCTTAAACTCTTCAATCTCATCCAGGATCAACCCTTTGTAACCACGGTAAATACCTTTCACTCTCATTCCGTTATAAATAGCGGAACGTGTTACCGCACGAATAGCGGCGTTCATTCCCGGGGCATCACCTCCGGACGTTAAAATACCAACACACTTTACTGTAGACATAGCGTCATTGATTTTAATGTTCTCCGGCAAAAGTAGTAAATATTTAGTTATCCTTCTGTCTTTCTCCCGGAAAGTTCACGTAATCTTAATCAAAATATCATTCCGAAGCGTTCAATTCCTTGATCCGGACCGCTACTTCCTCCATCAACCACTTGGGAGTGGATGTAGCGCCGCAAACCCCGACCCGGCGCACGCCCTCGGGCAAAGGCTCGGTAATCTCTGATACCTCGGAAATAAAGAGCGTATTCGGGTTCGCTTTCCGGCACTCCTCGAACAGCATCTTCCCGTTGGAACTTTTACGACCAGCCACAAAATAGACCCAATCGTGGCTGGAGGCGAACGCTTTTATATTCGGAAGACGATTCGCCACCTGACGGCAAATCGTATCGTAATAATTAAACTCCACCCCTTCCGCCATCCGCAGCTTGATCTCCGCCACTACCGCCTTAAATCCATCCAAGGACTTCGTGGTTTGGGAAAACAGACTGATCGCACGGGTAAAGTCCAGACGATCGAGGTCTTCTATTTTCTCGATGACAATCGCCGTGCCCTCCGTCTGCCCCACCAAGCCATTCACCTCCGCATGGCCTTTCTTCCCATAGATAACCAACTGGGTGTTATTCGCCCGGGTCTCTTGATAACATTTATGGATCTTGCGCTGCAAACGCAAGACAACCGGGCAAGTAGCGTCTATAATCGTGATATTGTTTCGCTTCGCTAAAGCATAGGTAGAAGGCGGCTCGCCATGCGCCCGGAGCAACACCTTCCGGTCTCTCAACCTTGAAAGTCCCTCATGGTCGATCGTATGCAGCCCCATATGCTCCAACCGCTCCACCTCCAAACTGTTATGAACGATATCGCCTAGGCAATACAGCGTATCCGTATTTCCCAGCTCCCGCTCAGCGCTCTCTATGGCGGTGACAACCCCAAAACAGAATCCGGAATCTTTATCTATCTCGACTTCTATCATATCTATAATATCATTAACAAACAAGCACTTACAGTTTTCTTAATTTTCAATCACAAGAAACTATAGTTTCTTCATAACAAAACTAGAGTTTTCCCTAAGAGAAACTTTTGTTTCCTAGTAACGAAACTATAGTTTTCATTCGAAGAGACAAAAGTTTTCTTTATAGGAAACTCCAAGCACTCGTTTATGAACCGATCGCTTTATGATATTGTTCCAGCAACCAAGCCTTTTGCTCTTCCAAGGTCATATGGGAATTATCCAATACCAAGGCATCATCAGCTTGTCTCAAAGGACTTTCCTCCCGGGTTGAATCTATATAATCCCGCTTCTTCACATTCTCCAGCACTTCCTCGTAAGAAGCGGGGATCCCTTTCGCCTCCAGCTCATCGACCCGGCGCTTGGCACGTACCTCCGGCGAGGCCGTCACGAAAAGCTTCAACTCCGCATCCGGGAATACGACCGTACCGATATCACGGCCATCCATCACGATGCCTTTCGCCTTTCCCATCTCTTGTTGCTTAGCGACCAACGCACGGCGCACAAAGCCTAGAGTGGCTACCGGACTCACTTTATCCGCCACTTCCATACCACGGATCTCTTTCTCTACATTCACACCGTTCAAATAGGTATCCGGCCGGCCGGTCTCCGCGTTCAAACGAAATGAAATATCGATATCATGGATAGAAGCCTTCAGCTCTTCCTCCTTAATCTTCTCTCCCTCAAAAAATCCATGCTGGATGCAATACAAAGTCACGGCCCGATACATGGCACCCGTATCGATATACGTATATCCAATCTCCTTGGCAAGATCTTTAGCCATGGTGCTTTTGCCACTGGAAGAGTGGCCGTCTATAGCGATAACTATTTTCTTCATATATATATTAATGTATAGGTTTATTCTGTCACCTTCTTAAAATCGGCCAAGGTCGTAGATACGCTAATCATCATCGACATGGCGGACGGATGATATTTCGCCAGCGAGAAGCCCACGTCAAACATCTTGATCCTTACACCTGCGCCCGCCGAGAAGCCGGAGAAACTTCCCCCGCCTTTCAACTTCATATCCATATTGACCTTCGGATTGAATCCTACGCCCACCCAAAAGTTCTCGGACGGGATAAAATCCACGCCGATGATAAAATGCTTCGCCAACGTCTTAACGAAAGAATCCCCGTCATACTCTTTATCCGTATTATCGATATAATCGAACTTCCAACGGTTCAAGTATTGGGCCGTCAAAGAAAAACGAATCGGGGCATGCGCCATTTTCTGCGTGATACCCATCTGGATATCCCAAGGCATCTTTTGTCGCTCATCCTCGTAAGCTTTCAGTTGCGCGCCGATATTCTTCAAGGCGAAACCAAAGGAAAAGCCCTTATCCGAATTATAATAACTCAATCCCGCATCCACGCATAAACCGATAGAGGTATAATCAGCCAGCCCCGAATACAAGAACTTCAACGATAATCCACCCCGCCAACGCTCATTCAAGTCACGGGAGTAAAAACCGTTCACGCTGATATCTTTCGCCGACAGGCTCGCTCCGGTCACGACGTTATCCGGTAACACCTCCTTGATATCGCCATAGCTTATAAACGTAGCGCCTACGCCCCAAGCCCCTTTCTCGCCATGCGCTTTCGTGAACAAGGCACTTCCTACGTTGATATCCGAGATGTAATTCATATAATTCAAGTTGATCATCCCATCCATCTCCGCACCTAGCAAGGCCGGATTATGGAAGATAAGCGAAGGGTCTCTTTCTACCAACGCCACGGTATGCCCACCCAAGGCGTTAGCCCGGGTCGAGGTCGGAAAACGTAAGAAAGTATACGCCTCACTCCCGTTTTGCGCTGAGACAGACAGTGTAACAACGAATAAAATCAGTATAAATAGTTTATTTCTCATATTTTCATGCAAAAAATCGTTCAAAGATACATTAATTCGGAAAAATGTTTTTACTTTACACCCGCAAATCTCAGAAATACGGATTTCACATTAACAGAAACGGGAAAAATGCCAAAAAGGTATATTATCGCTCTCATTTTTGTTTGATATATGAAATAATTTGTATTTTTGCAGAAGTGAAAAACACTTATAAATTATTATAAACGTATGGAAATTAAAAAATCACCGAAAGCGGACCTTGAGAGAGGTAAGTCTCTAAGTATCCTGATGGGATTCGTAGTGGGCTTAGCTGTCTTGTTCGTGGGCTTCGAATGGAGCACCCGCGATGTAATGGTCGTTCAGGCTAGCGAGGGTGTAGCAGACATCATCGCCGAGGAAGAAGTGGAAATCACGAGACCGGAGAATACGCCTCCTCCACCTCCACCACCTCCAGCACCAGTTGTAACCGAGGTTTTGAACGTTGTTGAAGACGACGTTGAATTGGAACAGCAAGATATCTTATCATCAGAGGATAATCAGCAAGAGGCTCAAACAGCCGTTTATACACCGCCTGCAGTAGTAGAGGAAGAAGAAGAATCCGCTCAGCAGATCTTTACGGTTGTAGAGGAAATGCCGAAGTTCCCGGGTGGAGACGCTGAGTTGCTGAAGTTTATCGCTAAATCAATCAAGTATCCGGTAATCGCACAGGAAAACGGTATCCAAGGTCGTGTAATCTGCGCATTCGTGGTTAACCGAGACGGATCAGTAGTAGACGCTGAGGTATTACGTGGTGTAGACCCATCATTGGATAAAGAGGCTCTTCGTGTGATCGGTACCATGCCTAAATGGACTCCGGGTAAGCAGAGAGGTAAACCAGTACGTGTTAAGTATACTGTGCCTATCACGTTCAGATTGCAATAGTATAACATTAAACATATCAAAAAGGCTGCTTTATTTTCGCAGCCTTTTTTTATTTCATAACTCCATTAATTGATACAGCTATGTTAGCATTCGAGAATATACTTCAAAGAATAGAAAGCGAGATCTCTCAACTACAATTCACCAATCCTCCCAAGAGCTTATACGAGCCGATAGAGTACATCTTGTCCCTCGGAGGAAAAAGAATACGTCCGGCGTTAACGTTGATGGCATGTAATATATATAATAATAGTATAGAGAATGCGATCAAGCCCGCTTTAGGTCTGGAAGTTTTCCATAACTTCACCTTGCTGCACGACGACCTGATGGATGAAGCTGATAAAAGAAGGAACAAACCTACCGTACACAAGGTATGGAATGCCAATACGGCGATTCTTTCCGGAGACGCGATGCTAATAGCGGCTTATCAATTAATCGGATCAACGGAACACGGCCACCTTAAACAAGTGTTGGATTTATTTACGCAAACCGCGGCGGAAATATGTGGCGGCCAACAATTCGACATGGAATTCGAGTCTCGCATGGATGTGAGCGAGGAAGAATACATCGAGATGATCCGGCTAAAGACAGCCGTACTACTGGCCTGCTCCCTTAAGACGGGTGCCCTACTCGGAGGTGCCTCACAGGAAGACGCAGGCAACTTATATGCGTTTGGTATCAATATAGGTCTAGCGTTTCAACTGCAAGATGATTTACTAGATGTATATGGTGACACCGCCACTTTCGGGAAAAACATTGGCGGCGATATCCTTTGCAACAAGAAAACATTCTTATTGATCAACGCTCTCAGACTGGCCAATAAAGAACAAGCGGAAGCTCTCCGTAGCTGGATGGGTAAAAAAGAATTCGACCCGGCTCAAAAGATACAGGCATTCACCTCTATCTACAACGAATTGCAGCTAAAACAATTAACAGAAAATAAAATCCAAGCCTATTACGACGCATCCGTAGAGAACTTAAAAGCTTTACAAGTCGCCCCCGAAAAATTAACGATCCTAAAAGAGGTTTGTGATCATTTAATGCATAGACAATCCTAATCCATGAGGTTAATAGACACACATTGCCATTTATATCTGGAGGATTTCGATCCGGAGCAAGACGAACTGGCTCAAAAAGCAAAAGACTCAGGTATCGACACCCTGCTTCTGCCAAACGTAGACCTGACGACGATTGACAGAATGCACGATTTATGCGATCGATACCCAGAGTTCGCTTTCCCCATGATGGGATTGCATCCGACCAGTGTGGATAGCAATTATATCGATATCCTAAAACAAACGGAATCCTATCTATCTAAACGTACTTATTGCGGTATCGGTGAAATCGGGATCGATCTATATTGGGATAAGACTTATTTAAAGGAGCAACAAATCGTTTTCGAGGAACAACTGCGTTGGAGCATCGATCTGAACCTGCCCGTAGCCATCCATACCCGCGACGCATATCCGGAAGTTCTGGAATGCATACATAAAGTCGGAGCGGAAAGACTTAAGGGCGTATTTCATAGTTTTACCGGCACAACGGAAGAGCTGGAAGAAATAAAGAAACTGCCCACCTTCAAGATCGGGATAAACGGAGTTGTTACCTTTAAAAATTCAAAACTGTCCGAAGTCATTCGGCAAACGGATCTTAAAAAGATACTCTTGGAAACAGATGCACCCTATCTTTCACCAGTCCCCTACAGAGGTAGACGGAATGAGCCTACTTACATATGGAAGACGGCCGAGAAAGTGGCGGAAACATTCGGCCTCACGCTAGAGGAAACCGTAAACGCTACTCGAAAAAACACATTAGAATTGTTTAAAAGCGTAAATAAACCCATATAGACACTTTTTTTCGAATGAAGTCAAAATTTATTTCGTGGATATTGTGTATATGTCAAGCAAAAACTATAGATTTGTGCACTGAAAAGATTGCATATGGGAATTTTTTCGTATTTTGCGGTCGTTTTAGAAGAAGCTAGGCGAATAATTGGAGAGATGCTCGAGTGGTTGAAGAGGCACGCCTGGAAAGCGTGTAAACCCCTAAAGGGTTTCGCGGGTTCGAATCCCGCTCTCTCCGCGGTGGAGAATACCATGAATTAATTAACAATAAAATAAAAACAAATAAGAGAATTATTAATCTTAAAAATTAAACACACAATGAAAAAGTTATTTGCAAAAGCATTCTTGGGTTTATGTGCCCTTGGAACTTCTACCGTAGCATTCGCGCAGGACGCTGCAGACGCAGCTACAGCTGTTGAAGGAGGTATGTATCAAGCATTAAAAACAAAGTTTATCGAAGGTGGTGCCGACTTCATGAGTTTGGTTGCTATCGCTTTGATTTTCGGTTTGGCTTTCTGCTTAGAGAGAATTATCTACTTGAACTTAGCTGAAACGAATTCCAGCAAATTGTTGAAGGGTATCGAAGATGCTTTAGACAAAGGTGATGTTGAAGGCGCTAAAGCTATCGCTCGTGACACAAGAGGCCCTATCGCTTCTATCGCTTACCAAGGATTGATGAGAATTGACCAAGGTATCGACGTTGTAGAAAAATCTATCGTTTCTTATGGTGGTGTTCAAGGAGGTCTTTTGGAAAAGAATATGTCTTGGATCACATTGTTTATCGCAATGGCTCCGTCTTTAGGATTCTTGGGTACTGTAGTAGGTATGATCATGGCGTTCGATAAAATCGAGCAAGTTGGTGATATCAGCCCGACGGTTGTAGCAGGTGGTATGAAAGTGGCCTTGATTACTACTGTAGGTGGTTTGATCGTTGCTTTGATCCTTCAGGTATTCTATAACTATTTGTTAAGCAAATTGGAGGCTATCTTGAATCAAATGGAAGATGCTTCTATCTCTTTGCTTGACTTGGTTATCAAATACAACGTCAAATTCAAAAAATAATAACGAATTATGGCAGTTACTAAAATAAGAAAAATATCCAGTTGGACTTTACTGATAAGTTCTATTATCAGTATTATTGTTCTGGGTATGTTTTATGCGGGTGGAGTCGTTGACCCTGCCGCTGAAATGAAAGAGCCCATCTATACCGGGTTATTGATTAACTGGACTTCTGTATTGTTCTTCGTGACAATCATCTGTACAATGTTGTTTGCCGTTTGGCAATTTTTGACGTTGTTGAAGACAAACGCTAAATCAGCGATTATGTCTTTGGTTGTATTAGTTTGCTTCGTTGCCGTTTTGTTCATCACTTACACGATGGGTGACGCAACTCCTTTAACAGGTTTGAACGCAGACTCTCAAGTTTACAACACTCCGGGTTGGTTAAAGATCACAGATATGTGGATCATGTCTACAATCGTACTTTTGGTTCTGATCGTAGCATGTGTAGTTTGGGGTTCTGTAAAGAGAATCATGGGTAAATAATAGTAATAACGAACTGATAAAACAAGAAAGAAATGGGTAAGAAAAGAAAGACACCGGGTATCAATGGTTCTTCTTCGGCCGATATCGCTTTCATGTTGCTTATCTTCTTCCTTATTACTACATCAATGGATACAGATAAAGGTTTGGCAAGACGTTTGCCGCCCCCTGTACCTAAAGATCAGAAGAACGATACCGATGTTGACATCAAAAAGAGAAACTTGTTGGTTGTATTGATCAACAGTAATAACCAGATTCTCTGCGGTGATCAATTTGTCGATATCAAGCAATTGAAAGAAAGAATCAAAGAGTTCATTGATAATCCTTATAATGACGAACATAAGCCTGAGCGTGTTGAGGCTGATGTTCCATTCTTCGGAAAGATGATGGTAACGAAGAACCACGTAATTTCTTTACAGAATGACCGTGGTACCGAATACCAAGCTTATATCGATGTGCAGAATGAAATTGCGGCTGCTTATAACGAATTGAGAAATAAGGTTTCTAAGGAAAAATTCGGTAAGAATTTCGCTGATTTGGACGAAGAACAACAAAAAGCTGTACAGCAGATTTATCCGCAAAAGATATCAGAAGCTGAACCTAAAAATTATGGAGGTAAAAAGTAATGGGAAAGTTTAGTAAAGCGGGCGGTCGTGAAATGCCCGAATTGAATACATCATCATTACCTGACTTGGTGTTCGCTTTCTTGTTCTTCATCATGATGGTAACATCTATGCGTGAGGTAACATTGAAAGTAGAGTTCCATGCTCCACAAGCTACAGAGCTTCAAAAATTGGAGAAGAAATCTTTGGTAACATTTATCTATGTCGGTAAGCCGACTAGAGATTTGAGAGCGAAGATGGGTTCTGAAACTCGTATCCAATTAAATGACGCTTTTGCGGAAACTTCGGAAATTCAGGATTATATCGCACAGGAAAAGTCCAGTATGAAGGAAGAGGACCAGCCGTTTATGACGGTTTCTATCAAGGCTGATAAAGAGACCAAGATGGGAACGATTACAGACATCAAGCAGGCTCTTCGTGAAGCATACGCATTAAAGATTAGTTATTCTGCCGCTCAACGTGTCGACGAATAATGATCTACAAATAGAATATCTAAAAAAGGCGGGAAATAGAATCCCGCCTTTTTTTTATTTCACTCCATAGACATTTTGGTGAATAATGGTCTTAACTCGCTTAAAAGATCGCTCCAGATCAAGTTCCCCATGAGTCATCAAACGCATTTCTAATAACGCCTCTCCTCTACGATATGGAGGTTGGAAATATACATGGTGATCCAAGACAAACCCCAGACGTTCATAAAAACCGATTCTACGTTTACTCATCTCCTCTGTCGGCATCTCTACCTCTAAGACAACCGGATCTTCGTGGAGAGCTAAAAAACTTGTCATTGCTTTCGCTCCGATTCCTCCGTTACGAGCGGACTCGTCGATCGCAAAATGCTCCGCATAAACAAAGCCCTCAAATTGCCATCCCGTAATGAAACCCACATAAATACCATCCCGTAGCAAGGCATACATCTCGAAACGGCTATCTTCCTCCAAAAGCTTACGTACCAAAGAGAAATCACGACGCTCTTCCTCGGGGAAAGAACTAGTATATGTTTTCTCTACTAGATCCAATAAAGGATCGGCTATCTCCCGGACAGGCTTACTAATTATTACATGATCTTCGCTCATAAAAAAAATACTTAATAATTGAATAAAGAATGCTTACAAAATCAAAATAATCTAACATAATCTTTAGGTGATTATAAGATTATCATTATATTTGTATTAAATATGAAAGATATAATCTAACAGTAATACAAATATACTGAATATATGGCACATCATCAACTAGATGAACTGGACGAGAAGATACTTAAACTAATCATCGGCAATGCGCGTATGCCATTTTTGGAAGTAGCGAGGGAATGTAACGTATCCGGAGCGGCTATTCATCAACGCATACAAAAGCTGACTAATTTAGGGGTTATCAAAGGCTCAGAATTCATCGTGGATAACACAAAAGTTGGGTATGAAACTTGCGCATATATGGGGTTATTCCTAAAGTCTCCCGGACAATTTCCAAGCGTTACAGAAGCGCTGTTGCAGATACCGGAAGTCGTGGAATGCCATTATACAACGGGGCAATACGACCTGTTTATAAAAATATACGCAAAGAACAACCAGCATTTGCTAAGCATCATCCACAACAAGCTTCAACCATTGGGCTTGGCTCGCACCGAATCGCTCATATCCTTTAAGGAGGCATTCAAAAGACAAATTCCTATTGATCTGGACGACGATTAATAAAGGAAGCTAATATAAGAAAAGGGTCCGTAATTCGGTTGAAACCGGTTACGGGCCCTTTTTATCATGATCACTAAGCGCTATTAGAACTCAGCATTATTCGGTGTACGCGGGAAAGGTATCACGTCACGTATATTTGCCATGCCTGTAACGAACAGCAAAAGACGCTCAAAGCCCAAACCGAAACCAGAGTGAGGCACCGTACCAAAACGGCGAGTATCTAAGTACCACCACATATCCTTCATCGGGATGCCCAACTCATCAATACGAGTCATTAGCTTATCATAGTCGGCCTCACGCTCGGAACCGCCGATGATCTCTCCGATCTTCGGGAACAATACGTCCATGGCACGCACCGTCTTTCCATCCTCGTTTTGCTTCATATAGAAAGCCTTGATCTCTTTCGGGTAATCCGTTAAAATTACCGGACGTTTGAAGTGATCCTCCACCAAGAAACGTTCATGCTCAGAAGCCAAGTCTACACCCCAATAAACAGGGAACTCAAATTTATGTCCTTTAGCGACAGCCTCTTCCAATATCTTGATTCCTTCAGTGTACGGCAAGCGAACGAATGAGTCTTTCAAGACCCCTTCCAGACGAGCGATCAATTCCTTATCGAACATATCGTTCAAGAACTTGATATCCTCCATACAGTTATCCAACGCCCATTGTACGCAATATTTAATGAACTCCTCGGCCAACTCCATATTGTCCGCGATATCATTAAAAGCGACTTCCGGCTCAATCATCCAGAATTCCGCCAAATGACGAGGCGTATTTGAGTTCTCAGCGCGGAACGTAGGGCCAAACGTATAAATCTGTCCCAAGGCTGTAGCTGCCAACTCACCCTCCAACTGTCCGGAAACCGTCAAGCTAGCCTGCTTGCCGAAGAAATCGTCCTCATAAATGATAGAGCCATTCTCATCCTTTTTCAAGTCGTACAAATTTTTGGTAGTAACTTGGAACATCTGTCCGGCACCCTCACAGTCGGAAGCCGTGATGATCGGCGTATGGAAATAGAAAAAGCCTCTATCATGGAAAAACTTATGGATAGCGTAAGCCATATTGTGACGAATACGGAATACCGCGCCAAATGTATTCGTACGAGGACGCAAGTGAGCGATCTCACGTAAAAACTCCATGGAGTGTCCCTTTTTCTGCAACGGATAAGTAGCTGGATCAGCCGTACCGAAGATCTCAATCTCGGTAGCCTGTATCTCCACGCTTTGCCCCTTGCCTTGGGATTGTGTCAAGATACCGTTTACGCTGATACTAGCTCCCGTGGTAATCGGTTTCAAGAACTCATCACCCAATTTATCTACATCCACAACGATCTGAACATTATTGATTGTAGAACCGTCATTCAAGGCGATAAAATTCACCTGTTTGCTACCACGGCGGGTGCGAACCCATCCTTTCACGTTCACGGTAGTACCGAAAGCGTCGCTTTTCAGTACGTCTACAATTTTTGTTCGTTTAATTGTTTCCATCTGTATCGTTTTTTTTATTCGAAAGCTCCCATCCTAAGAGCGTTCACTTCCCTTTCATTTAAGTAACGCCATTTACCGCGGCCTAAGTTCTTCTTAGTCAAACCGGCGAAATAAACACGATCCAATTTCGTCACATGATATCCCAACGATTCGAAAATACGGCGCACGATACGGTTACGGCCGGAATGGATCTCGATACCCACTTGGCTCTTATCGTCCTCGCTAGCATAGCTGATAGCGTCCGCATGGATCTCCCCATCCTCAAGCTCAAGGCCGTTGGCGATTTTCTCCATATCCTCGATAGCCACGTTCTTATCCAACCACACATGGTAGATCTTCTTCTTCTTGAAAGATGGGTGAGTCAATTTAGAAGCTAAATCACCATCGTTCGTCAATAACAAGACACCTGTCGTATTGCGGTCCAAACGGCCTACCGGATAAATACGTTCTTGGCAAGCGTTCTTCACCAAATCCATTACTGTCAAGCGTTCTTGAGGATCATCAGAAGTCGTTACGCAATTCTTCGGCTTGTTCAATACGATATACACCTTGCTCTCGATCTGAACCGGCTTCTCGTTAAATGTAACAACATCTTGACGAGTAATCTTAGTACCCAATTCCGTTACCACGACATCATTAACCTTAACAGCCCCTTTCTGGATAAACTCATCCGCCTCACGACGAGAGCAAACACCAGCGTTAGATAAGAATTTGTTCAAACGAATCGGTTCGTTCGGATCCGCCAAGACTTCCTTATACTTGATCTGTTTCGGACGCATGTTGTAACCCTGCTGTCTTTGGAAACCACCTCCTCCACCGGAACGGCGATTATTATTGTAAGAAGGACGGCGATTATTTCCATATCCACCACCCCCTTGACGATTACCGCCATAAGAGTTATCGTTACCATACGAACGTCTGGGTGCGTAACCGTCCCCGCCGCTTGAACGTGAATCATTGTAATCAACCCGGGTATCACCTACTCTAGGTCTTCTTTTCTTCATACCATCCGCAGACATTCCCTCTCCGGAAGGACTAGCGGAATAAGCCTTTGCCGGTCCATCATAATTAGGACGAGACGGACGATTGTATTGCCCTCCTCCATTCCCATATGACGGGCGGTTATTTCCATAAGACGAGCGGCCGCTGTTGTAGCCACCTTCACGGTTGTTGCCATAAGACGGGCGATTATTTCCATACCCACCATCGCGATTGTTGCCATAAGATGGACGACTATTACCATAGCCCCCCTCACGGTTGTTGCCATACCCGCCTTCACGGTTATTATCGTAAGAACGCGGACGGCTCGGACGATCCCCGTATGAAGGACGGTTATTTTCTCCATAAGACCGATACGGTCTACGTTCATAGCTACCCTCAGGTTTATTATAACCCTGATTGTAAGGTCTTCTTTCACCTTCTTGGTCTGTGTTTTCCCGTCTGATACTTGGTATCACTTTTTTTGGACGCGGTTGAGATTCATCTCTTTCTTCTGTACTCATTTGTTATAAATTAAACAATGGTTAAAAACTTGGTAGCCTCACGGCTACCTGTATTATCACTAAATTCCTGTATAATTATGAGGCGTTATAGCCCTTAATTCATCTTTAATCCGGTCGCTAACATTCAAGGTTTCGATAAACTCCTTGATAGATTGCTCCGTAACAGTCTGGTTCGTACGTGTCAAAGCTTTTAATGCCTCGTAAGGCTTCGGATAACCCTCACGGCGTAAGACCGTCTGGATACCCTCGGCTACCACAGCCCAGCAATTATTCAAATCCCTACTTAGGGCGTTCTCGTTCAATAACAATTTACCCAAGCCTTTTGTTAAGCTCTTGAAGGCAATTTCTATATGTGCCAAAGGCACGCCTACGTTTCTCAACACGGTAGAATCCGTCAAGTCTCTTTGTAAACGAGATACCGGCAATTTCGTAGCCAAATGCTCTAAAATAGCGTTAGCGATCCCTAGATTACCCTCAGCGTTCTCGAAATCAATCGGGTTCACCTTATGTGGCATAGCAGACGAACCGATCTCACCCGCCTTGATCTTTTGCTTGAAATACTCCATGGAGATATATTGCCAGAAGTCACGATTCAAGTCGATCAAGATCGTATTGATACGCTTCAAGCCATCGAAGATCGCTGCCAGATTATCATAATTAGAGATCTGGGTAGTCCACTCCTCACGCTTCAAGCCTAACACCTCACTAACGAACTTGTTACCGAATGCCCTCCAATCATATTCCGGATACGCTACATGATGCGCATTGAAGTTTCCTGTAGCCCCACCGAATTTAGCGGAGATAGGAACGGCCTTTAACAATGCCAACTGTTGCTCCAAACGGTAAACAAAGACCATCACCTCCTTACCCAAACGAGTCGGAGATGCCGGTTGCCCATGTGTCTTAGCCAACATCGGAATATCCATCCATTCCTCGGCGTATTTTTTCAAGGCGCCGATCACCTCTTCCAAACCCGGATAATACACCTCTTGCAAAGCGTCCTTGATCGATAAAGGCACAGATGTGTTATTAATATCCTGAGAAGTCAATCCAAAATGAATAAACTCGTGGTATTTCTCCGCAAGGAAATGATTTGTTTTTTCCTTAATAAAGTACTCCACCGCTTTCACATCGTGGTTTGTCACGCTCTCGATCTCCTTCACTCGTAAAGCGTCCTCCTCCGTAAACTCCTGATAAATTTTCCGGAGCCCCTTTTTTACTTCCGCCGCATTTAACTCGCTTAATTGCGGAAGAAACTCAGATAGAGTAATAAAATACTCGATCTCAACTCGCACCCTATACTTGATAAGTGCGTATTCTGAAAAATAAGCCGCCAGATTCTCAGCCTTATTCCTGTATCGCCCATCCACGGGCGAAATAGCAGTCAGTGTCGATAATACCATATACATTATTAATATAGAGTCGCAAAGTTAAGTCTTTTCCATTGAATAATAAGGTAAGCAATCGTTATTTTTAACTAAATGCCCCGTTTTTAGGACCATCAGACACTTACGTAGCCACATCCAAACAAAATTCATATTCATCCACATTTTTTCGTCAAAAAGTTTGGTGGTAATAAAAAAAGCCGTATCTTTGCAGCGCTTTAGAGAGATAAAGCGAACGAAAAAATAAGTTTAAAGGGCGTTTAGCTCAGCTGGTTCAGAGCATCTGCCTTACAAGCAGAGGGTCGGCGGTTCGAATCCGTCAACGCCCACT